>BNJU01001519.1_pt1 | contig 124821 bp, 162 predicted proteins | sample 8539281 | NCBI WGS metagenome assembly BNJU01 (sample SAMD00202456, study PRJDB9452) | human saliva metagenome | isolation source: human saliva | place: Japan | reverse complement strand
GCATCCGGTAGCGTGCCGGTCGACCTGACGTATCTGACGACGTCAAAGCCCTGCGCGCTCATCCACCCATTTGATTGGACCTGAGGTCTGCAAAATCAACACCTGCAGCCTCACTCAAGTGTGAAAGCGTAGAACCTGGCTATTGCGCTCCGCGTAATCTTGCTGTTGAGCTGACGCACGCCGCCGCTGCAGAGGTTTCTAGGATTCTTGTACTTGGCATCTGCGTCATCTATAGCCTCGTTGATTTTCTCAAATTCCTCGTAGGTGATAACGGCCTCACCGCGAATAACCGCGTGTCCCGTATAAGCTATCCGCTTAGGCACATTTGCGAACACAGAGTGCGTTAGGCGTTATAACCTCGCCTATGTCGCCATTGCCGCGTCTGCCTTGGTAAGCCTTCCCTGCATCGTAGGTCAGCACGACCGTCAGCCCATCAAGCTTCCACGAGAGCAGGCCCCTCGTGCTCGCCCAGCCACGCAGCCAGCTCATCACGGCTCTTGGTCTTGTCCAGACTGAGCATGCGGCTTGCATGTCTCTCTTTAGGCAGCTCCGACTGCACTGTGTAGCCGACATTCCTCGTCGGACTGTCATTCGGCGTGTATCCGGTCTCTCGCTCCAACGCTTCGAGCTCATCAGATAGCGCATCGTATTTGTAATTGCTCATAATCTCACTTGCCTCGTCGTAGTAAGCCGCCGAAGCCTTGTTGGAGCGTGATTGTCAGCTCATCTATTCGATTCTTCTTGTTCTCAAGATTCATGTTTCCCTCTTTTCCAGTCCTGTCTGCTGCCCAGTTGTATTTTGCACCGTAATTTGTGCTGCTGCAGCTTATGCTCATGCCATGGTTTATCTAAAGCAAACTAGGCTGTCTGACCTTGATGTTTCGACAAGCCCTTGCTGAGCTCTTGATCCTGACAGAATCAAAGCGCGATGGTCAACGTCTTAGCATCCTGGTCGATCAGGAGCCCTTCGCCAGAACTTAGGATGACTAATCCTGTCCTGCCTCAAAGCCCTCAGTTGCTGATACCGCTGGATCGCCTGCTTCTGGCACATTTCAGCGCATCAAAAGCTTGGTGAAGCCGCATCGTAGCCATCCGCTCGCGCCTCTATCTTCCTTTTGAAATCCTGGTCCCTCAAAACAAGCCGTCATCGCCCAGAAAGCCTGCACACCGCAGCAGCCTCTCGGATCGTTGGATCGCCCCTCCAGCAAATCATTCATCTCCCGCATAAATTCCCTGATTCAACGGTGTAGTCCGTCCTGCCGTACGGCATCTCTATATCCAGTCACTTGTCTGATACAGCTTGCGCTAGCTCTGGTAATTCCAACGTAGCAAAGTCTGCTCCTCTTCCATCTCTGCCGGGATCATCCATCGCCGCGACCCGAAATATACCGTTCTCCACACCCGGCATGAACACGACCGAAATTCCAAGCTCGGAACTGTGAAGCGTCATCATGATTACAGCTTCCTCATTGTCATCTCGTCGATTCACATCAGTATCGGACAGGCGCCATCCTCTCCAGGAACGATTGCATAAGAGCTGGCTCTTTCACACCAAAGCTTTCTGGCTCTAAGTCTGTCACGTTCCTCCTGAACTCTTCCTCCTGTCTCGGTTAAAATTGCACCCTCTGCTTTGTTCTCAATCACGATTACTCGAACGGAGTTCGAGGATGTTCTCTATGCGTGCGTCAGCTTCTACGGTGTCCTCTGCCTCGAGCGCTGCGAGATATTCAGAACGTCTAAGCGGGTTGGTCGTATGCATCCGCCAGCTCCATGTTTTCCTGTTCTGCCCGCACTTCATCAAGCATATCAACCAGATTAGCAGCTGCCGTCTGAGCTCCCGGACAGCTCCAACCACCTCCGTTCCCTTGAGTGCCTCAAATATACTTTATCCTGTACGCCTTCGCGTAGAGACTATGCCCCTCTAAGCTCTCTTTGCACCGATTCCACGTTTCGGTCTAGTGATGATCCTGGTGCATAGCCACATCATCACTGGATTGTCGACAGGTGCATACGCCACCGTACATCTTTGATCTCCTTGCGATCGTAGAATCTGGTCCTCCAGCACTCTGTATGGATACTCTAAATGAAAACTACTTTCTTCAGGATGCGTGACTGCGCATTCTTGCGATACAGGATGGCCATTTTATTAGAACGGAATACCTTCGTCATCATGTAAGCGCTGGATCTCGCCGCCGATATACCACGCCTCGCGTTGCTCGTCTTCAAGTCGTCTGTAAGTGACCTTTCTGCCGGCAGCCCTATCTGTCCACAGGGCCTTGGCCTTGCGATTCTTATTATTGCTCTTACAGAATTCGTGAGCTCCAGAATATTGGCATCCGATCTGTAATTCTGCTCCAGCTTGATAACCTTGGTCTCCGGAAAGTCGTTCTCAAAATCCAGAATGTTCCTAATATCCGCTCCTCGCCACTGATATATGCACTGGTCGTCGTCTCCGACCACGCAGAGGTTGTGGCTTTTGCTCGCCAGCACGTAGATGATCTTATACTGCAAATAGTTGGTATCCTGATATTCATCGACCATTATATACCGGAATCTTCTCTGAGAATATTCGAGCACCTCGTCACTAGCCTCGAGCACCTTCACAGCATTCCACAACAGGTCGTCAAAATCCATAGCGTTATTTTGTTTGAGCTCATACATGTACTGTTCATACACCTTAGCACAGTCTCAGCCTTGAAATTCATGGGGTTTTGTCTCGACGTCTCCGGGGTCTTCCTCAGATCTCCTTACGAGCTGAGTTTCACCTCGCAGATATGATATCGATATTTTTTCATCAATCTTGAGTTCCTTTACTATCCTCTTTAGTAAAGCTTTCTTGTCCGATTCGTCATACACCGAAAACCCATTATTATATCCGATCACTTCACCGTGATTCCTGAGTATGCGCAGACACATAGCATGGAATGTCATCACTCACATGCCACGGACTATTCCGGGTCAACGCTTCTATTCTATCTTTCATTTCACCCAGCCTTGTTCGTGAACGTGACAGCCAGAATGTTATACAGGGCGGCACTCCTGCTCCAGCATATAGGCTACGCGCATGAGTCATCATCGTCGTCCCACCGAGCTGCTGGCACCAGCTCAGTATACAGCGGCCCTTCAGTATATCTGACCGCTTCCTGTTGCTCTCTATTAAGTCTGCTCAGATCCATTTTTCTCAACTCTCTTCTATGACAAAATAAAAATATTGGAGTTTAATTTTATCACAGCGCTAACGTTTGACTCATCCTTAATCGCGTATAACGCACTGTTATACATCGAAAATCACAAAAACACAAGCAAAATCTGCAAAATTTTGTGTGATATTAAATATTTTAAATTAGCGTCAATTAATTTCTCTGCAAAATAATCACACCCTTTCAATCGTGATCACGCCTTCTCCAAAGCCCTTATTATTACTACGTTGCAAATGATATTGTATACACGTTGACAGCTTCATATACGAGTGCTAAATTCATTTGTATGATGCCTGTGCATCAAATTTAATGCATTTTTTAATTGTATATTTTTGTAAGGAGTTTAAATAGCTAATATTTCACAGAAGTACATCGACATTGCCAGAAGAGACTGTCCTAACGAGCCTGAGTTCCTTCAGACTGTAGAAGGGTTCTAACATCTATCGAGCCGGTTCTCGAAGCTCATCCTGAGTATGAGAAGGCCGGTCTGGGTTAAGGACTTATTGAGCCTGAAAGAATGATTTCCTAGAGTTCCTTGCTGATGACAATGGCGAGGTTCAGGTTAACAGAGGCTATAGGTGCAGTTCAACAGCGCTCTCCGGACCATACTAAGGTGGTCTAAGATTCCAGGCTAACGTAGTATCGAATCCTCAAATTCCTCGGCTTCGAGCAGATTTTCAAGATATCTCTAACAGGTCTTCCAATCGGAGGCGGCAGCAGGCGGCTCTGACTTCCGATCACCTGCCGCGTCAAGTCGGATGCAGAAGTGAGATTCTGCGGAGCTTTTATAACAGAGCTTACAGACATATCGGACTAACACAGACGTTCCTGCCGGAGACATGGGTGTGAGCGGCAGAGAGATCGGATATATGATGGGTCAGTCTCAGAGAATCACTAACCAGTACGATGGAACTTGGACCGGTAAGGGAACTACGAACGGCGGACTAAACGGAAGAACCAAGCTACTGGTTTCGGTATCGCATTCTTCATGCTAGAGGTCCTCAAGCACTTTGGTCGAGTTCCCTCGAGGTAAGACTGCTGTTGTTTCCGGATTCGGTAACGCATCCTGGGGAACGATCACTAAGCTTTGAGCTGATGCTAAGCAAAAGGCTTCACCAGATCTCCGGACGGACGGATACATGACTCAGAGGAAGGTATCACAACCCGGAGAAGATCGAAACATTCTCTGAGCTACGTAACTCCGGCAAGAATATTTGCGCTCCTTACGTAGATAAGTTCCCTAACGCTAAGTTTATCCCCGGCAAGAGACCTTGGGAAGTTAAGGCTGATCTGATACATGCCATGCGCTGTGCAGAACGATATCACCATGGATTGGGCATGAAATGGCTGCTAACGGTGCCAGATATCTCATCGAAGGTGCCAACATGCCTACAACTAACGAGGCTGTTCAGTACCTCATGGAGAACGGCTGTGTGGTTGCTCCTTCCAAGGCTAGCTAACGCCGGTGGAGTTGCTTGCTCTTGCCTCGAGATGGCACAGAACGCTGAGCACCTCATCTGGAACAAGGAGAGGTATACGATGAGCCTCGAGAACATCATGGTTCACATCTTCAAGATCACCAGAGGCTTGCGCTAAGTATGACTCGGTGAGAACCTCATAGCAGGCGCTAACATCGCCGGATTCGAGGTTTGCAGATGCTATGATGATGCAGGGTATTGTATAAATCCTGGCTCGGAGTATAACACCATACAGAAACGCGGGGATGCAGTTACGCATCCCCTGTTTTTACATCTATCCTAGGATGAACTGTTTATGCAGATTAACCTCTCAATTCACCCTTTCCTCAACATGAGTTGCAATCAGTAATTCAGCATTCACTGAATTCTGCTTTTCACTCATAGTTATAAAGCGCCTACCAGTTCCACCTCCCTGAGCCTCAGCGTAGCTGCGCCCAGGGAGCCCATCTGCCGGGCACACCTGATCGCCGTGTTCAGCTACAAACTGACTTTGCTCTGCAAAACGACGGAAAAGCTCATCAGCATTCCTACCGACACTTTCCTGCATTTACCTCATATACCACGATTTTCCTCAGGGTTTTACTACGAAGTTACCTTCTTCGCAATCCCTCATAGCTCAATGAGAAACATCAAAGTCTCGTGCAAGAGCCTGAGTCGGGTCAGCAATCATAGAAAACGTAATCTTCCTATGATCTCAGAATTATGCGCCACGCCTTATGCAGCAAGTGCGTATCGCACGAAAACAAAATAAATCTCGCAGCTGGCAGCTTTAAACATCGCATATTTGTTTTGTAAATCTCAAGCTCTGTCGGGCACACAAATGTGAAGTCGGCCGATAGACACGCCCACTTGCCCATGATATCTTCTTTTTGTAACGGTTTGAAAAATCATCATCTACGTATGCTTTGACAGAAAAATCCGCAACTTCATATTAATGACATACTAACCTCCTTTGTGCAGATTCGTCTAACCACTGCAGTTTTAAAAAGGCAGGTACAGAAACACATATATACGACCTGCCTCTCAATACAGAGAAACATCTTCGACGAGAGCTCACAACTCTTTACGTGTAATATAACCTGAGATAATGAGGGCTGTCATAATCATTTTCGATGACGCAATTATATATCATGCTATCAATATTGAATTGCAGCTATTGCCTATTCTCATAAAACATCCTCATTTGATGCTGAGCTACTCATCCTCTATGATCTATCAAGATAGATCATAGTAGTGTATTAACTCGGATATGTGCTCATGGAAATGGTTAATTATAATCTCCTGATTTCACAACTATATTTTATCTCATAATCCTTTTCATTTGACTTTGTTGCAACAAGCGGAGACGAGAATCTTTGGTCACACTGTAAACCGACCTGATGAGCTCGCGTTCTTACTTATTGGGCACAGTTTCTACAGCATTCCTCCAAAGGCTCCGGCAAGAACAGTGCAAAGCCTCGGGTTACAAATCCTGCAATATTCATCTGCAGCACTAGTTTTCAAAGCAATCTTCTTTTCCTCAGGTGTATCTCCCAACTTCCTGCAACTTCCTTTGATAGATACATGGTTGCAGGAAATCCATATACAGTAAGCACATTACGATTGCCAGATTTGGTCTCAACTTTGAATATTTTTCCGCAAATATATCCTGTTCATATCGTCTGAAGAATGTACCCACTATCAGTAGAACCAGGTTTCAGCAAGCCATCAGAACATCCGACGAGGAGCATGTCGAGAAAGTCTGGAAAAAGTAGAATTATGATATAGGCGAAGAGGAATAAACCCTGATGACATCGGTCTTACTTAAAGTGTCCTTATCCAGAGAAACTATTTCAGTGAAAATAGTTCATAATTATGGCTACGATTAGTAACTTATATTTAACCCTGCAGTTTCAATAATACTACTGAAAAATAACTTTACACTACTGACAACGCCCAATTTCATAAGATGAGAAAGAAGGCCTGTTTAAAATCTGGGAAGTTGATTAACCTCTTCCTTTCAAGATTTTGCATCTAGAGAAACAGTTTTCTCGCATAGAGCAAACGCATCTATATTCTTCTTGAATGCAACCGCGCCTTTTAGGAACTGAAGGACATGGAATTCCAACCAGCCTCGCATTCCGAGCAAAAGGCGTAATATAGACAGATGATAACTCTTGCCTTTGTCTCGCTGTAGAATAGTTTTCATCGCAATTGTTGCAGCTGTTCCGCCACCAAATATAGGTGCGTCCTCGGCTAGAGTATAATCACGACCAATCACAACCGACCAATGAATACTAATGCGAAACAGGCGGTTGTCAAGGCAATTATCGAAACGCATACTGGTTTTCTATTGTCTCTTCAGTTCGGCAAAAGTCAATCATATTGCGCATACCCACGATGGAAAGCAGTGTATAATTATTCCTGCTATAGGCATAATTCCCTGAGCGCTCCATAAATTGATCCGTAAACTGATCCAAAAACGCCACCAGTAATGCTGCTGATACGAATAGGACCACACGGCACGTTTTGTCTTTGCGGCAAATATATTCACCTATGGTGAATATCAGTACAAATATAGTGAACGCTATATATCAGGCATAACGCACTCATAATATATCAAAATAGCTTTCAAGCACTAATCAGCCAGCCAGTTAGCAGGGTATCGGATCCGGAATAATCTAGTCCGGTTCCAGATATTCTCACCAAATGTTTCAACCCTCAGGTGCTAACAACTATTTCAGGTGTTTTTAGGAACATTAATTTCAACAGCTTCTGCACGGATTTGGTGTGTTTTCGACTCTCTCTATACGACGCAAGCTCTTCAATTCCCTCTATCACTGGGCAATTACCGGAGCTTTTCCTGCCAGTTCTTCCCAGTCTTCCCAGGGGAAGAAAAATTCAGCCCGGATATTTCAGTATCGGAGAAGAAGCCCAGACAAACATCTCTGAGCTCAGGGACTTTGATCTCCTTTACTCTCTTCATTTTGTTTGCAAGAAAATACTGGCACTCGCCGCGAGCATTGTAGCTTGCATCAATCCAGAACCGAACTATTCTCTGTATGGCAAAATTATCGCGTATCCGTGCCTTTATAGCGCTGATAAACTGCACACCTCATTGTACGCATAGTCCGGTCTAAGTTCAAGAACAATCTCCTTTCCATTATTAAAGTATTAGTTTTGCAATCGGATTTCTCATGTCCTCCATTCATCTGATATGTCATTCTGCTTCTACTCTTTTTAGTTCTGTTCCGTCAGCCGATGATGGTGGATCATGCATTAACGCCATATGAAACGCATTGTACATATAGTGTTAGCTCTGAGCCGTTTTCAACGAAGAGCGCTTCCTTTTCATAAAGCAGCTATGTGAAAATATTCACACAAACTTTCAAACAAGAAATATCTCTCATATGTAAAACAAATCATCCGCCTCATGTATTAACAATATATATCCGTGTATTCAGGCTGTCAAAAGCATGAAATTATCCTTTATACCTACCATATTAAATTATTCCATGTTTGATGTACCAAATACACTTTTGAATAAAAATTATCAAATGCTAGAGAAAGAAAATGATTATCATCTGAAGTTTTGTATTTTTAAAGAAAACTCTTTGCTAAAGATAGTATTAAAGTTAGAATTGATTGAAAGAGATATTGCTTTTTACCATGAAAATAAGAAATAAAGGATATGAAGAATATATGTCGCCATGTTGGCAGCCAACATAGTTCCTTTTCGCAAATTAAGAGGATTCACACCAGAATTTGCAGGCACACCCTAAACAAGAGCGTCTCGACGTTATCACTACACGGTGATATTTTCGATCGATATTTTCACCTTGCTGAAATCTAGAACCCTTGAAGTTACAACAGAACAGTTGCTTCCAAACCGATTATATTGACACCTGATCGATGGACGACTCTATTTTCATTAGATAATCGACATGCTCAAAAGATATGTTTTATACGTATTACTCTCATTCATACCGCAAAGCTCTAACAAGAGGAATAACATGTAAACGTAATTGAAATAAATGCAACAAAGATGCTCTGATGAAATATATTTATACAGTGATTGTGGAAAATGCCTGAATCAAATTACCGAAAAAGCAAGTATGTGTATCACGGGAATGTATTCTACTATGATTTCGTTGTATATATTTTACTTGAAAATGTGTATCATGCAGGTTGCTGGGATTACATTTGTGCTAAAGTTCCATTTAAGCACACATATACCACTACTGGGCTGTATACGGGTCTCTCAGAGAGTTTACGCAACCCAAGTGTTACCAAAGTAATAATTTCAACAACCTTGCTTTGAACTGAGAATCACAGGTGCAGAGAACTGGATATTGCGGATAAAGACACTTTTATGATTTAAAGCACAGAAATTCATTGATTATCAGATGATGTTGCTTGTCGCAATAGAAAAGATGTGAGTTTTGCTGTAAATTGATCTTCTAATGCAGCTAAGAGTCTCGCCGAAATTGACCGATCCGTGTGTAAGACTATAGGATATATCATAAGCTGTGTAAAAGCTCGCTCAAATACAGTGTGGCCCACAATTATGAATAACACATCAAAAATCATTGTATAGATAAGCAGTCGAATTGATATTGCTTGGCCTCTACTACACAAGAGAGCTTGATCGACCATCAACCCCATCCTCGACACATATATCTGCCTCTCCAAAATTTTAACCACCTGCTACAGATGTGCAAAGTATTTTCGAACAACTCCACATTCTATAATATTTTTCTATTGCGTAGCAAATCTTTATAGGTGTGTATATTGGCACAGTATGAACTGCTATCTGACTAAACTGTCGCGCATCAAGGATCAGCAACGTGCCACCATCGGGATCAGGGAAATATATAGAAGGTAAGATAGGAGGCAAATGAAAGGATTTGTACTTTAGCAGATCTACAGCTGGCTGATTGAAAAGCGATCATACCAAATGTGGACCTCTTTGATGCTATTATAGTGTCTCTCGTATCCCTTGTACTTGACATCCACACTGTATGGAAGGGCACTCAGAACAGACACAACATGATTCCCTGAAGTACAGGATCGTCGAAGAAGTCGTGTGAGCTTGCTTTACAGGACTTTTAAAGCGTAGGGGATCGTATAATGGTTGCAGCAACACTCTGACTGGTCTCTCCCTTTGAAAGCTCAAGGCGGATAACGATGCATTCAAACGGATGCTTGGGCGGATGGAAAGTCGAATTTCAGGACGGTGTATCGGCGAGTATCGGCAGTGTAGCACGCTGACGCCAATCTGGCGCATCTGCCTGATTCTATTACACCCTGAGGAAGCATGCATGCTTTCCGATATGGTTCCGACCGATCTCACGGTGTAGAACTCGCAGATATAAGCTTGGCGATACTGTTCTTGTAAACGGGATCGGCCCTGTCGGCCTGATGGGCGTAGCAGGTGCAAGTCCCAAAGGGCTTCCAGGATAATCCGTGTAGGAACGAGACCTGCGGAGAAGCTATGCTAAGAAATACGGTGCAACTAGATTTTATCAGCTATCAAGGAAGGTCCCATCGACGAGCAGGTTTTTGGACTAACTGATGGAAAAGGGTGTTGAGAGCTATTGTAGCCGGTGGCGGCTGAGTCCTTTGATCCAACCATCAAGGTTCCCGCGCGCGGTAGAAACCGTACGTCAATTATCTGGCTCCGGAACAGTGTAGCGATACCGCGTGTGGGCTGCGGAACGTCACAAACGATTGTCGGCGGATTGATGCCGGGCGGCGGGCCTAGATCGAAAAGCTCGCGGCCTATAGAGGTGAAAGCTAAACGTCGACACCTTATAACACGATTGAGGCATTGAGAAGGTTGAAAGATGCTCTACGCTGATGCGGATCAAGCCGGCAGATCTCATTAAACCGGTTGTGTAGAGCAAATAGATATTAAATCTGCCTCGGCGTTGATATCACTGCCTCCAAGCCGATTTTAACTTACTTGTAAAAGGGCACATTCATGAAAGGATATTGTTTCCGGATTCCTCGGCAGAAACCATATCATTGTCGGGATACTATCAAACAGATTGAATAAGGACCTTTGTAATTTCTCGAAAATGAATATGCTTCACAAATATTGATATGGATATCATCATGACGATACAGGTCTGAAACGTGCGGGAATTTACGGAAAATGCATCTGCTGCAGTGGCAAAGCTGACTTTCCAATGAATATCCTCACTATTGCAAAACACCCATTTCCCTGAATATCTGATAGTGAACCTACGGGGTGTCGGCTTCTGTCAAATGTGCCAATAATATTTCCAAGGATTGAAATGAATAATGGATTGCTTCCCTGTCACACTGATATCCAAACAGCTTTTTCAGTACATCTGAGCAGTACAACGAGCCTTACTGACCAAATAAGCTACGCTGCACCGCCATATTATCCAAAAGCGACAGGGCTCATGTTGATGTGGATGAAGCAATTGATAAATCCAGTCACTAAATGCTGATGTACAGTAATCTACAGGCACTCACAGCTATCTTCCGGATGCGCGTTGGAAGAATCTATTGCAGAAAAGCGAGACGACCGTCAGAGGCTAAAACCGTTTTGAAGCAGAAACTGTCTTTGACAGCACTAGTAGCTCAAATGCTATGCTGTCCTCCGTCAGGTGAGCTTATCATCTTCTGAAAGCATTGAATCAGGAAGAAATACGGGTAATATCATCTGCCTCAGCGGCACGATTTTGAGAATACATCCTATCAGATTCGATGTCCTCGAATAACAATTACATAATTGAACAGGCAGATACCGATTCCAAAATTGGCTGCGTGTTATTAAGCAACAGTATCATGACCGGTGATTTGAGGATAAAGCTGCTGTTAATCTCAGCGCAATGTCAATAATGCTACTCGAAAATCAGCAGAATTCAGCAGATAAGATATATGATTAAATACAACTTAAAACGCAGACTCAGAGCGGGACAGGGCGTGATTATAGTCACTACTGCTGCTGCAGCATGGTGCTAACTAAACTCAAGCCCCACTAAATTGCACTGATTATGGTTCGCTTTTCCCCAACTGTTTCAACAGTTTCGAGTTTAAACCCTCTAATTATAAATTGCACAGCAGAAATCGAATTTAGATAATCACAGAGAGGAAATCAGATATTGATGCACCTCTCCGCTGCTTTTATCAAAACAGATCATCTCTAATGAAGATATCCCATCTAGGATGATCACCCTTATCTGAAAGCGCCTTGTTCATGCTTCCACCAGCATGAACTTTCCACACATACCGCATGTGTCCGATGATCCTCTTCAGGCATTCTCGATTCTCTTATCGCCTTGGCTGCAACCGGATCCAGCGCCTCCAGCCATTGTGCATCCTAAATCCAGCTCCTTCGGCTCGGCCATCCTGTCGTCTCATCACGAGCACCCGGAACTCCCTTCGCGATGTCGGCAGCATGCGCAATTTCTTTGCTGGCGATGATACCACGTGGACGTCATCTACATTTGAAGAGCGAGATGTTCAGCTAGCGTCATACATAGGGAAGGTCTTCGTCCCATGCTGCTGCAATAGCTCCACCGATTGCAGCTGTACATCATCATACCCTGGCGCTGATATCCGTGACAAGCGGCCCCAGCACATAGAAAGGCGCGCCCTTTGCATGAGGTCTGCTAATATTCTGCTGGCTTCAATCTGATCCATCGGTACTGTCCCGGCCCTCAATCAGCGACTCCACACATGTGCCCACGCCTATCCGTAAAGCTCGCCCAACTGATCGGCTCCTCAATCTGACAGTTATCCAGCATCTGCAAGACATCCGGCCTGCACGCATCGCAAGGCTGATTGTCACATCGTGCCTCACGGCATATTTCAATTATCCACTCGAAATATTCGCAAACGGATTTTCCTCTCCCGTCATAGACATCCGCAAATACGGACTGCCGCCCCTGCTAACTATGTTCATCCGCGCTGCTGTTTCTAATCTGTCTCGATGGTCTTACGGGTAATTCCGCAGTGGAGCGTGACGAACGCACCCCATCCTCAGCATGCAGCCGCGCATATCCAGAAAAAATCTTTAGCCGTCAAAGTGTTCAGGCCGCTGATAATAATTACCGAATCATACACCGGAACTGTTCCTATCATAGCAGGGGCATTCTGCGCACAGCTTCGGCGAAAACGGCTGCGTGTCACCGTGACTCGACAGAGTCCATAATCGATTCCGCACTGAGCCCAACTGCACTCATCACCTTTTCCATCTCTAGTGTCATAATCCTTGCACCCCATGATTCCAAGATTTACGTTCACCTTGGTCTTGAGCATCCTCCGACGCCGTCTGGCCCATAGACTCGTGATGAAAGTGTTTGCAGGAATTACCATTTTGCCGGCCGCCATCAGCGGCATCAGCTCAGCGCCTCGCGCTGTTCCTTTGCAGCGACCCTTTTTCCATCTCGGAGTCGACACCCCATTCTCGCCGCTTCCATCTAGCTGAAGATTTCAGCCATATTTCCTCATTTCTTGCCTGACCTCAGGCTTTCTTTCTAAAATATTAAATTGTATCCTCTGCTGCTGCAAAATTGCCTCATGGCCCATTGACCCGTTTCCGCCTCCGATACTCATATTGCCGGCACATGGCCAGCTGTTACGTGGGCTGCTGTTGGAACAGCTGCATGCAAGACTCTCGCCTTTTTGCTATAAATTTCGAGCTATGAGCTCGACAGCGCACAACCCGCCAGCGCCATGAGAGCCTATCACTCGCAGCAATTCGCTCGTCCTCTAAATATGCTACGATCCTTTATGCCACATGACATAGCTCTGTTGCTTCTCCAGTCTCGCAGAATGCCCTGCCCTTAACCAAACGCTGCGGTCACAATGACAGCCTATCCAGTCTCAACCAGTCTCCAAGGTGTTAGCTCGAAGCCGGTAGTTCTCTCTTATGTGCGCTCAATCGGCTCTCCGCAGCTCCGGCCGCAAGCTGATCACAGTCGCTCATCGACGATCCAGCCTCTGCGCATAGTTTAGTTAAGCTCATAGGGTCGATGCGGAAACGGGTAATCTATCATGATGACCAGCACTTCATCATGCGCATGACCTAACACCCGAAGTCCGAGCACGTAACGCGGTCCGTTGCGACATTTGCAGCTGCAGCCTATGTCTATCATCATCCGATTATTTTGACATTGAGACGGTTCTGATATCATGCGATTTGACCCACATCAGAGCAGTGTCGCTATAGCACTGCACCAATGCTGCATGCCGTTACATGAAAATCATTAGGAACACCAGCTATCACCGCCTTCCACTCCCAGTGTGTCTCAGCGCTGTCATTCCACTGTGATGGCAGCCAGCATAACAGCCCCTCCGCACATTGTCTCGACATCTCCTGGATGCCTGCGCCGCCACTTCGGATCACTGCCGGCGACGGATAGAACCTCTCGGTATCTTTGAACCAACCATCAGCCTCTGTACCTCCTCTAGTTCTATTGTCCCTCTGCGCAAGGTGAGACTAGTAAGCGCCTCGAGCTGCGTTCTCGAATTCATGCGCACTCGCCGCGATGTCTCTTTGATCCAGAAGATCGCGGATACTCACCGCTGGCGCCGGGAGAGCCTGAGACCAAGACAAAGTTCTCCGACATTGCCGGCAGTATTGATTCCGCCAATCGCTAGTACAGGGATGTCTGACGGCGCCTGTCCCAAGTGTCTTGAGGTGGTCAACTCAGCGTCGCATTACACGGAAAGAACTGATCCAAGGCTGCCCCAACACCGATATAGTCTGCTCCTGCGGCTTGGGCATGGGTGCTTCCACTCGAGTTGTGCAGGCCGCTGCTCCGATAGATTTTATCGGTCCAAAGACGGCTCTCCGGCGGCTCCTGATCAGATCCGTCTCCCAAAGACCGATATGGACTCCCGCTGCTCCCGAGGCTCGCGCCAGTGCATCATCATTGACTCATCAGAGGGCACTCCGCGGCACCCCAGAGGCGACCTTACGAATTATGGCGAGCAGCTCCGCCTGAGTCACGTCTTTCCCTCACCTGCAAAGCGGCATTCTCCACCATGAATCGCTCTGCGCAACGGCCTTGCGCTATTCAGCATCACCAAGATTGCAGCTACCGATGATGCATATGGCAGCAGCTTGTTCTTATCTAACCTTTCCCAACTATGCATATCGCTCACCTGTTCGTTCCTCAGCAGTTTGCACCACTCTGCGCATTAAAAATGTGTAACGCCCAAACACGGGTATTACAGTAAATCAGCACTCTCCCTCCGTTGGCATTATCCATCAGGTTCAGAGTCGTAAGCGATCTCAACATTACCTCTCAGCGATACCGCTCCCCTTGCTTTGTTGTATTCATTTGTATTTCCGGTTCATTATATATCAGTCGTGTACCACTTCAATATATTCTTCGGATTTTATCAGTATTCACCCTGAGTATGAAATTTACCTCTCAGCTACTTGAAGCTATCCGGTGCATGCTAATAATCGCCATGCCTTTTTCCACTTGATACTCTCAAATAGGGTGCAATGGAACTCTGACACCCCTTGTCCATAGGGCACATAACACCACTCGCCTTTCCTCCAGCCTCTTGCACACAGCATCCGGATCCTCACGGGATAGAGACAAAGCCTGCTCCTAAAACGGTACAATCTTCAGCTACCTCCTTCCCGCAGCATCTTCAAAAGCTCTTCCACGCGACAGAGCATCTCACGGGAAGCCCCTGCGTTCTTCATCCACCTTGCGAAAGTTCAGCGTCACTGTAAATTTCGCCTATTACTTCCTGAGGTCCGCGCGGCGAGTTTGACCAGCTCGACCTGCTGGAATACGAGCACACCCTGACGAATTCATCTGCAGTCTCTTCATCATCTGCCAGGCATAGCATGGCGTGACATCTAAATCCGTAAGAATCAAATGTTTTCGAGGCGCTTATGCCAGTATCCGGCACGTTTGCTTCTGAGTTCCCTCGAGTTCAGGCAGGGAAATCTCGACTTCCTTTTCATCTCCTGCAAAATCGATATATGCTCCACCAGCAGTGCCACGATTCTATCGTCGGGCACTCTGTTCAGGATCGTAACTACCTGCCGCCGCTCATATGGACAGAACAGCGAGTAGGGTATTTGGCGGAGTGTTGGAATCAGCACGAGTCTGTCCTGATACGCAGCAGCTTATTGATCTTATATTCCAGGTCAGCAGTTAAATTTTCCCTTCATCGAACATCCTCAGAATGTCTCGAAGCCACACGGCCTGTTCGGCAGCAATGCTTCTGGTAGTTAGGCCAGCACCAGTCATGTGCGTGAGAATCTTGTCGCCCGGACAGTAGCAAGTTGCAACGGCATGAGCGCAGGCTCCAGCACGCGGTAGCAACGATACCGGTGTGCCTGCTCAGTCTGAAGTCATAAGCGCGTTGCACTTTTGCTGCTGCTTCGCCATGAAGCCCGAGCTACCGCGATGGGAGCATACTCTGCATGTACCGGAACCGGCTTCAGATTCTTGACCGTCTCATCTACGGATGATAAACGATAAAGCCGACCGTGTCGTCGTCCAGGAAAGCGCTCCGATTGTCGCGTTTGCGACATTTTCGTGACCCGCTGTGCCTTGATCGCGTCTTTTAGCCTCTACCGCTGATTCCAAACACCTTGTCCTGGCGCAGGAATTACTCTGCCGTTAAGTTGCCATGACCCATTGTCTCCTTCTTACGAATACGGCTTATCTCCATCAGCCTTTGGATGTTGCATGCCTGCAAATTTCCCTCGTATTCTGTCATAATATTACCTCATCATTGTACGGAGATGACATGCAAATCTCTTGTAAACCTCGTGATTCTTACTCGAAGCACACCTCTGTTTATGGAATAGTTGAACAGACTGTGCGATGTTTGTCCATCTGATCTGACAGCACCGGATCCAGTGAGTACACTCGAAAGCATTGGTCTTAGCTCTGCCACGATACGTCAGTCCTGCTGAGCAGTTTCTGGGAAGCGGATCGCTGAGTGAGGTAGATTCCTGTCAATTTCGCCATCCCGCGAACCAGTCGTGCGGGTCAACAACAGCTCGGAACGAACACAGCACTGGCTAAGCCCCAGCTCTCGGCCACCTTCCTCCAGAAATGCACGCAGCGCCACTTACTGTCATGTTGCCTTCCTGCTATATTATCCGGCTCACCGTTCTGCCAGCCAGCGAGATACGTCTGCCTTTGCCGCAGCCCTGCCTCAGGTATATACGCCTTGCTGTGACCTGAAGCGCTCCGCCTAGTGCCGCTGAACCTCCTACGACATACTGCCAATGTGTCCTCAAAGTCCAGCGTATTTTCTCCAGAATTTTGACCTCTCCTCTGCCTCATCTATGCTCCTTTTATCTGCGAGATCTCATATGTGTCTCGTTGCTGTGACAGTGCACATAGGAATACCACATGAGCACGAATCCCCAGACAGCTCCTCGCAAAGCGGCTTTTCGATTGAGCTTTTCGTCCTGCCGTTGCTGCCCTCAGTAGCATCTCTGCTTCCATCGCAAGAGCGGGTCCCGGCAATCAACCTGAACGAACTGACAAACAGCGGCACAATTAGAGTAGGGATGAGGCTCTTGGCCCTCTGAAATATATTTCCTCGACTCAAAATCCTGCCTCGCAGTCGCTGATGCTTCATAATCTTGTTGTCCGCTTCATCCATAAGAACCGGGATAAACCTGCAGGCGCCAGTGGTCATCATGAGCAATCTCATGTGCCGGCAGTCCTACCCTGCAAAAGGGCTTAACAGCTTCTCGAGTCCGTCCGTCAGCCTCGGTAAGGCTTCGTGCAGTAGAGGTCAGCGGCTGACGCTACCGATTATGAGCAGCACGCAGCCTTATTCCACAACATGCGCTTCATACAGCCCTTCGTATGTAATCTTGAGGAACTGCCACTGCAGTGACAGTTCCGTCCATCATAAACACGTTGAGCATCTACATAGTAGACAGGTGCACATCAGCGAGTATTGCCTTAAGTCCTCTCATCATGTGCATGAAAAGGAACTCCCAGACAGCTTTATCCCGCTGTTCCCGACTGCTACAGCAATCCTGAGCAAAAGAAATATTTACAACACAAAACGCCCGAAATGTCAGCCAGTACTCCCAAACACCTGCTTCGCGCCTCAAGCCTGTGCACGAGGGGCACAGAGATAATACTGGCCATGTAATATCTTTGATCACCAATATCTCTGCCTTCCCATCATGTGGTGCCAGCTGTGTATTCATGCAGCCTCTCGTTCTTCTGCAACCGCCTTAAGTGGCAGCGCAGCTTCTCCGACACAGCTCATATATTATCCTCAGCTGCGAGGCACGCTGGAGTCCCATAGCACTTTAAGTCTCGAGGCTCTTGCAAATACACTCCTCCGGAGGCCGCCGCCCATCACCAGCTTGCCCCCGTTTCTTAACTGTTGCGGTCAGACAGTCTCAGCTGACATCCTTCATATTGGTGAGAGACAACATCGACTATAAGCTCCCTGTCACACACAGAGCTGATAGCATCCAACATCTCTCTGGATGCTGGTCGTCCAGTGCGTCAGCTCATCCAAAAATCAAGCGACCTCGCCTTCATCGCCAGTACTGCCGGCGATAGCAACCGCTATCTTCTGACCGCCGGACAGCGCCCGAACGGAGACTTGTCTGCCCGCCCATCGCGGTCACAGCTCCCAGCAGCTCAGAGTGATCTCCCTCACCATCGTCCGGGAGCTCTCGGTCCGGCACCCCCAGGTTACGAGGTCCGAACGCGACGGTCTTTTTCGACGGTTTCTCAAACATGATATTCCCGGGTACTGAAACTGACCCAGGCCGACGCTTCTGGCTGATATCCGCCCAGCCTTTCTGACCGAAGCATCGCCGATATCCATGTCGGCGACAAATATCTCGCCGGAATGTGGCCTCAGCAGGCCGTTCATATTGCGCAGCGGTGTGGAGTTTGCCGGAGCCAGGCGTCCGATGACACGCACTCACCGTCTGCAATCCTGCAAACGAAATATCGTCGAGATGCCAATCGTCTCGGGCAGCCTTGGACATATGTATCGGAGATGTACGCACCCATTGACGCCAATGCCTCACCCAAAGTCATCCTTGCGTAGTGTCGCTTGACAAAGCTACACCGCACTCCTGAGGCCGCTCTGCACGCAGAACGACCGCCGGGTCTCCAGTCTGCCTCCACGAATGACCAGCCTGCTGTCTGCGAAAATCCTCCTCCGAGCTATCATCTGCTGTGCAGCTTGCCCGGACTTCATGCGACGAGCACGCGCTTTGCCTCTGCGACTTCTTCCATAGTGTGTAATGGGTAGTATAGCGATCCCTCGCTCATTGAGACTTCTGATTGCTTTTCATCACCTGCTTGCGTCCTTCCGGATCAAGCATCGCGGCTCAGCCCATCAAACACTATGCACTCGAGGGCGGCCTCGCAACCGCACCGGCTGTGGGCAAATGCGCCAGTTTCTGCCCCACCTGACGCTTCGTGCGTCCTCGCAGCACGTACTCGCCACACGCCCACAGCCCTAAAGGCCCTCCGACGCGCGTACAGCGCTCGGGATTTCCTAGCACCGAGGTTCCTCGGGTCTGAAATGCGACCCTCATCTTCAACGATCGATGACACTAATCGTTGTATCGGGATTCTGAAACACCATGCCGACGGTGCTGCTTATATCCCAAATCAGAATTATCGTCGCATCCATTCCATCAGACAAAAATCTCTCCTTCTGTCGGGATAAGCAGACCGTTGAGACATCTTGGCCAACGCGATTTACCTGAACCGTTGGAGCCGGCGATAGCGCGAACTCCACGCCTAATCTCAGCAGACACGCATGATCAACCGAGGGCTGCATGTCCTCGCCCTGCTCGAGCATATTCATAAACCAAATCTTGTATTTTTATAAACTCTGCCATAACGCCTCCGAGGTTTAATTATATATTAGCACATTGGCTATATCAACGGCATGAGCGAATTGCGGCAAATAATGAGTGAATTGCAAGCCAATTGCAAGCAAATAAATAAGCTGAAGGTCACGCTCTCCGCTATTGTTGCCAAATGGCTATAACGCACGCATTAGGTACCAGAATTCCTCATTCCCGGTGACATCGATCTGTATTTCAACCTTTGCACTTATCGACACCAAAATTATAGTCGACCAATTTTCAATTGTCAATGGGATTCTTTGTACAATTTCACAAACTTATCGTGAACCTCTTGCTTATTATTGTAAAATTTCTACTATCTTCATCTAATACTGGCGCAGCGGCACCGATCGCCAACCCCATCGCAGCCCTACATTCTTACCATCCGCCTTGTCGTAAATCAGCTTTTGCAATCGCGGGATCAGATGCCGGGCCGACATTCTTAAAGATAATAATCTCATCATCGTTCTCCCGCGACAATATCTCCAAGCGCATATTCACCGATATCTCCTGTAGGCTCCGACTCGGTTATGATTCCCCCCCGCAGAGGAATCTGAATATCAGCTGACTCTGCAATGCACGCATCCTTTGAATCGAAGTAGATCTTGTCAGCCCTGCCGAACAGTTCCGGATCAATCTCGTTTCATCTCGGCGGTGTATGAACCGACACCGCCCTACAACTGCCCCTGTGACTCTTCTGCATCAAATACGAGGCTCTGTTGCAACCACCCACTAAATTACATCTGTTCCTCTGCTCCAGTCTGGCCATCATTATGCGCGATCAGCTCTGTCTCGCAAGCCTTGAACCTCGCCTTATATCGGCGACAAACCTCTCCGTCTTGGCAAAATCTCTGGCGACGATTCTAACCTCATCCAGATCGCATGCCGCAAGCATAGCCTCCAGTTGACAATCCGCCTGTCCACCAGTGCCGATCAGACAGCCGACCTTAGCATCCTTTCTCGCAAAAGCAAATGCCACCCAGACCGCTCCTGTACGGAATTTGGTGACAAAGCTTTCCGAATCCATCGGTGCTACGATTTCACGTTTCTATCATCCATGAGCAGTACCTGACCACATTTGGTTGTGGCCCCTCCTGCAGCTCTCTGTTTCCCGGAAATATATTTTACATCTTGATCCGGCCGCCCCAGCTTGGAGCTGTAAGCGAGGCATGAATGCGAAAGTACCTCTATCTCCGTCTGCTGCCAAAACCTGGCGACCAGCGGAACTGGCATATTACCGCTCGAGAAGATCTTATACGCCTCAATATTTGACTCCAGTGCATCTTCCATCGTAAATGCAGCTCCCATTATCCTTTTCATTTTAATAAAGCGTGATTACTCGTTAAGTTTCGTTTATATAAGTTTTTCATCTAAACACCATATTTAAACCGCAGCTCTTCCAAATTCCTAGAGTAGACTCTCGCGTCTATCAGTGATCGCTCTCTGCTTTAGTCTCCATCTCTCCCAACAACCGGATTATGGTCGCTGTGCTTAAAGCCCGATCCTGGAGCTCCTACACGACTTCATCTCTATATTCGACGAATAGATCATTCCGTCTATCACATAGAACTGAATCTCGGCTGTCGCTCGCGCCAGAGCAGCGTCTGTCCAGCGACTCTACGCATGCAGGATGAGGTGCCAGCATCACGAAATTCAATGACGAACTCATACTCGCTGATATCTATTTTCCCCGGGCTCACAGCTCTTATGCACGCGGACGGTTTCCAATGTATACGTTGTTGAACGTCTGGTTAAAATCTCCACACGCTACTGCACGTGTAATTCTTTGACCGATTCCTCCTTGAGCAGCTTGCTGAGAGCCCTCAGTCTGGGCCTTCTTACCCTCGCCGCTGTCCCATAATGCGCGTTTCCAGGATGCAATCGATGTACACAGCTCCTTGTCACTCACCGGTGACTTTCGCACTGATTCACAAGCAAGCAGCGCGTGAGGTTGATTGTGCTGCGCCGACTGAGGCATACGGGCAGACTAACCTCGAGGCAACCGCCGGCGCCCGGGCGGACAGTCCTGTGACTCCCGCTCAATCTGTCCACCTTGCCTATCGGTGGTAGCGGATGGTACACTATCGCTACTTTTGAAATTTCTTTGCAAATGAATTTCTCATCAGTCACCTGCAGCTGCCCTTGATCCTCGACACTTGGTCTATGCGCTCAGAGCGAGCTGAATCCCTTGTCTCACACTCCTGCAGCATCCGCAGTGTCCGGCGATACCCCATCTATCTCCCGCTAGACGGCTTTGATGTTTTCCTTTATTCTTTGCTGTTGACGTCATGACGTGTGCCTGTCCATAAAAGTCTGCATTGTCCCCAGAGTGCTCCATACCCTATGATACCATGTCACGCGCCCAGAGGCTTTCCTCGTGAGACTTCATGTGCAGCCTTGCCGCTGATAGCGACGCGCGTTCCAACTGTTTCCGGGCTTATATTCTGGTCAGTGAGATAAACGCCACCAGCCTCGGCAGCACGTCGCTATTATAAATGCATGATGACTGCTATGGCCTTCGTATCTTCTTACAACGGATCTGCCATTCCCTCCGCATATTGATAGAGCTATAAGCCATCATCGTTTCCGCTATGAGGAGACTGCTGCCGAATCTCGTTAGTGCCTTTGTTGTTCAGTCCACTATTAGAAACATTTGCTAGTTATCTGTCATGCCTCCTCGAAGCAGATATATTGCCATCCACATTAATATACGTAGGATACAACATGTCTGTTAGCTGTATCATAGCAGATCACATCATATCCCCACAGGGTTACCACATATCAACATGTTTGAACAGAAAACAGGGGCATCGCGCCCTGCCTCATTCTCTGGCGACGTACCTTCCATCTACGCAGGATTACTCGACCCGATCCCGACTACGCCGGAGCCTACTGTTCTTCCGCCTTCTCCTGATAACAAACACGCAGTCCCTCTTCGATAGCGATTGATGTAATTAAATCTCCATTACTACGTTATCTCCCGGTGCACATCTCTGTTCCTTCAGGCGGCTGCAGATCCCCTGTTACGTCTGTTGTTCTCAGGCAGAACTGATCTGCATCCGTTGGAAAGAAATGGTGTGCGTCTTCCCACCCTCTTCCTTCTTGAGTACGTATACCTGTCCCTTGAACTTTGTGTGTGGGTGAATCGTTCCCGGCTTCGAGAGTACCTGTCCTCTTTCGATTTCGTCTCTCTGTACACACTCTCAGCGGTGCTCCGGATGTTGTCTCCCGTCTCCAGCCTGATCAAGAGTCTTCTTGAACATCTCTACTCCGGTTGCTACTACCTTCTCTCTCTGTCAGTCCTACGAGCTCCACCTCGTCCCAACCTTAAGAGCCCTTCCTCTCTACCTCTTCCTGCTGCCGTTACGTCATGATCGAGAATCGTCCTCGATCCGCATCGGGAATGCCTGATCGTTGCTCTGCGGCTCCAGGAATGTATGTATCTGCGCCTCATAAGCTCGAAATCTTATCTCCCACTCGCCTTCCGGATCCTCCAGTGCCTTGAGCTCGATCCTCTCGATCGGGTGTGTCCTCTCCGAACTCATACTCGTCAAGCTCTCTACCTCCATCTCTACGGATCCAGCAGCTCCTCGTCATCGGTCATATCGCACTTGTTCAGGAACACGATGATATATGGTACGCCCTACCTGTCTCGATAGAAGGATGCTCTCTGTCTGCAGGGCATCGGTCCATCTGCTGCCGCCACACCGGATAAACTCCGTCCATCTATGCTGCTCCTGATCATGTTCTTAACGTAGTCGCGTGTCGGGCAGTCTGCAGTATGCGTAGTGTCTCGTTTCGTGTCCTTACTCTACGGCAGTGAAATCGTGATTCCTCTTGCCTTCTCCTCCACGCCTCTATCGATCTGGTCAAATGCTACGTCTGCTCCGAGTCCATGCTTGCAGAGTCTTTGTGATTGCACGCTGTCAGAGTTGTCTTGCGTGGTCAGCGTACCATTGTACCAATGTTGATATGCGCTTTATTCTCTCATACTTCTGCTTTTGCCATGATAATTTCTCCTATTTGATTGAACAGATTTGTTGTAACTTCATATTCCCGCACGATAATCTCAGGCGAGATTGACTTATTTTGTAACCTTCTCCTTCAAGCTCTCCGGAAGCTTGTCGAAGTAGAGTCCGAACCACGTTACGTACACCCACGTCCCATGTCTTAGAACGCAAAGTCTGTAGCGTATCGAACATCTCAGATAACAGGACGTGACCTCTTCGATAGCTGCCCATTGTTGATGTCAGAGCTGATAGATCCTCGTCTGCACTGATATCTCCGACGATGTCACCCATGTTGTTTTCCAGGCACAGTAACCTCTACGAAAATCGCCTCAGTAGCACCGGCTTTGCTCTTGCACGCTCTGCAGCCATGGTGGCTGCAATTTTAAACGCCATCTCTGACGAGTCTACCTCGTGGTAAGAACTGGCATCACAGGTCCCACCCCAACGTCTACGATCTGGTAGCCTGCGACAGGTCCGTTCTGCATTGCTGCGATCATTCCCTCCTCAATCTCAGGGATGACTCTAGGAATACCGCCTGTGACGTTCTTGAACTCCAAGCCGGAACCTGCCTCTCTTGGGTATAGTCTGAACTTACCGTGTCCGTGGCCGGAACCGGACTGTTTGCTGTGCTTATAATCCTCATCGACTCAGCGGTAATCGTCTCCTTGTAGGATACCATGACACCCAGTATTTGCCTCTACCTTGAACTCTCTGAAGTCTATCACCGATAATCCCGAGATGAAGCTCCATCCCTATCGATGATAGTCTGTCCGTAGTCCGGGTTAGTGTATGTTCCTAAAGGTTGGATCTTCCTCAGCCAGCTTGAGAGAGCAATACCCATCTTCTCACTGACCGGCCTTGGTCTTAGGCCTGTAATGGCAACTCGATTACCGGATCAGGAATTCCATAGATCTGAGGATGATCGGTTTCTTCCTGTCACAGAGTGTATCTCCTGTTGTAGTCTGCTTGAGACCTACAGCTGCAGCAATATCTCCGATAAAACGCTTCTCGATTTCCTCTCTGTGTTTAGCGTGCATCTCAGGGATTCTTCCGGATTCTCCACCCTTAGTCGCGCACATTAGCATACAGAACCCGTCTCAAGTGTTCCTGAGTAAACTCTGAAGAACGCGAGGTTTTCCTACGTATGGGTCTGCTACAATCTTGAATGGCGCACGAACGGCTCCTTATCGCTCGAGTGTCAACATCCTCTTCATCTGTCGGGGTTACACCGCCATATCGAAGAATGTCTACATGTGCCGGCATGTAATCCACAACGCCATCAGCATCATCTGAACACCCTTGTTCTTGTAGGCAGATCCGCAGAACACAGGAAAATATTTCCACGATCGTTTTCTCTTCTGATGACGACCTTGAGCTCCTCGTTGGATATCTCCTCTCCCTCAGGTGCTTCATAGTCGCTCCTCATCCCGAGCTCTGACAGCTCTCAACCATCTTGTCCGCTACCTGTGCCTCTCCCATCATATTGTCAGGGACATCAACTATGTCGAACTCCTTACCTGTTGCATCATTCTTGTCGTAAAACCTCAGCCTTCATCGCGATGAGGTCGATGATTCCCTCGACATGTCTCTCGGATCCGATAGAGTCTGTACAGGAACCATTAGCTCTCAGTCTATCGTGAATAGTATCGATTACGTGGAAGAAATTTGCACCGAGAATATCCATCCTGCTTGACTTGTAAATCATCAGCAGCGCCATGCTTCCTCGGCCCTCCATACCAGCTGGACTGAGGCCCAACGCCTCCCGTACCTCCACAGTCACCAGCTTTACCGCACCATCGAGCGTACGCAGCGATCTCTCACCTCTACAGTAAAAGCCCACGTGTCGGCATCGATAATGTGCCTCTGCAGCTTCCATTGAGTGGTAGTGGCAGCAGAGGTAGTTGTATCTACTGCGCCTGCTCCTGAGCCATATAGTCCATGGTAGCAGCACCATCATGGGTCCCACCGATCCTTGAGTCTTTCCTGTGTAATAAAGGATTCTCTCAGTCGTTGTTGTCTTTCCGGCATCGATATGGATGCCATGGTTCCAATATTTCTGGGTATTTTCTGATACGATTGTCTAGCCACAAATCCCTCCTTCCTGCTATTATCTCATTTCTATCAGTGTGTCATCTCTGATTACTACCTGTAGTGTAAAACGCCTTATTAGCCTCAGCCATCTTATGAGTGTCTTCCTCTCTCTCTCTTCACAGATGCACCTGTATTTTGTTGGAAAGCGTCCATAAGCTCGTGAGCTAATCCTCAGCGTGGTTCTCCTCACACCCTCTCAAGTCTTGGTGAACTTTGGCAGGCCAACGCAGGGACTAGAGTCTGTCTTCTCTCAGGTCTCCAACCTCGATATGGAACCGATAGTTTGCACCGCCGACTCTTCTTGCTTTAACTTCTAGTACAGGCATGATGTTGCCTCATTGTCTCCTCAAATACTTCCAGCGGTTCCTCGCCTGTGGATTCCTTGATCTGGTCAAATGCATCGTAAACGATTGCCTGGGCCATGCCTTCTTCCCGTCCAGCATAATGCTGTTGATCAGCTTTGAAACCACTACGCTACCGTATACTGGATCCCGGAAGTACTTCTCTCTTTGGACGTACCTTTTCTTGGCGCTTCTTCCTCCTTAAGTTCACGGTACTCGGCCTGTTTCTGTCGCTGGCCGTGTGCACTTAATATCATATATTACAGGACAATATCCCGAAAATCACTACTTGAGGGTCTCTTTTGCTCATGACTCGGAACGTCTCTGACCACGACCCGATACGCCGGCAGCGTCAAGTGTTCCTCTAACGATCGGGATATCTTACACCGGGAGGTCCTTAGCTCTTCCGCCTCTGATAAGTGCAACACTGTGCTCCTGTGTTGTGACCGATTCCAGGGATATATGCTGTTACTTCGATACCCGTTAGTCAAACGAACTCTCGCACACTTTTCTCAGTGCTGAGTTAGGCTTCTTAGGAGTTACAGTCTTAACTGCAACGCAGACTCCCCTCTTCTGAGGTGAATTTACGTCAGTAAGGGTCTTCTTAAGGTTGTCTATGTTCTTGCCAAGAGCCGGTGAACCTGACTTCTTAACTGCACTCTTTCTGCCCTGACGAACTAATTGGTTAATAGTAGGCATTATTGTCTCCTTCTTATAAAATTTACTCATTTCAAACCCGCAGTGGCTGATTGGACAGCCCCGCGCAGCATATTGAACCTAGGAGTAACAGCCGATGCACTGAATTGTCAATGCATCGGCTGTACATTATGAATTTGTACGATTTACAGCTCTTAGAGCTCCGTATTACTCCTCAATGCCGTCGTACAGCACGCCGGACTGAGGCTTAAGGTTAGCTGACGGCATCTTTAAAACCATGTTCTCACCATCAAAGCTCGACTGCATCAGAGGCTCATTTTCACCGTAATCTACGTCAACTGCTCCGTAACGCTTCATACCTGTTCCGGCGGGGATCAGCTTACCAATCATGACGTTCTCCTTGAGTCCGTCCAGGTGGTCAGTCTTACCCTTAACTGCAGCGTCTGTCAGGACACGAGTAGTCTCCTGGAAGGATGCGGCAGATAGGAACGAGCTTGTAGCAAGAGCTGCCTTAGTGATGCCAAGTAACTGGCGCTCATATGTAGCAGGCTCGCTGTTCTCCGGATCAATTGCCGCGTTAGCCTTGTTGATCTCGTTGATGCTGTACATGCTGCCCGGCAGGAGGTTGGTATCCCCGGCCTTCTCAATCTTGTACTTGGACAGCATCTGAGATGCAATAACTTCAACATGCTTGTCGTTGATATCTACACCCTGCTGTCTGTATACTCTCTGAACCTCGCGCAGCAAGTACTCATATACTCCCTGTACGCCGAGGATTCTCATTACATCATGAGGATCAAGCGGTCCCTTTGTAATCTGCCCGCCGGCTTTGACCTTATCACCAACCTTGACGTTAAGTCTTGAGCCGTAAGAATGATGTACTCATGATCCCCATCCTTCTCTCTGACAGCAACAGCTATGTTCTGTTGTCATCTGTAGGCTCGATGGATACAACATCTCCGTCTCCCTCGCAGATCTCAGCAAGTCCCTTAGGCTTTCTGGCCTCGAACAGCTCCTCGACTCTTGGAAGACCCTGTGTGATATCGCTGCCGGCTACACCTCCGGTGTGGAACGTTCGCATTGTCAGCTGAGTACCCGGCTCACCTATCGACTGAGCAGCAATGATGCTAACTGTCTCACCGGGAGCACTGCAGTTCCCGTTGCGAGGTTCCTGCCGTAGCACTTGGCACTAAACTCCACGCTCAGCCTTACAAGTCATGACAGATCTGATCTTGACAGCTTCAACTCCGGCAGCTTCGATTGCCTCGGCAACATTGTCCTGAATGAAATCTCCTGCCTTCGCCAGGCTTTCACCTGTCTCAGGATGAACAACATCCTCAGTGATGTATCTGCCTGCAATCCTCTGTGCCAACGGCTCGATTACTTCCTTGCCATCTGTAAATGCCTGTATCTTAACACCCTCATCCGATCCGCAGTCGTCCTCTGTAACGATTACACTGTGCGAGATATCTACAAGCCTCCTTGTCAGATATCCAGAATCCGCTGTACGCAGCGCTGTGTCCGCAAGTCCCTTACGCGCACCGTTGGATGAAATGAAGTACTCCAGAATCGATAGTCCTTCGCGCGAAGTTGGCCTTGATGGAATCTCTACTGCGTGACCTGTGGCAGTAGCCATCAAGCCTCTCATGCCGCCGACCTGGCTGATCGAGATTTATTACCTCTGGCTCCGGAGTTAGCCATGATAAACAGGTTGTTGAGGGATCCGAGGGAATCCATCAGAGCATCAGCAACATTGTCGGTTGCGTCCTTCCACGTCCTGATGATTCTATCGTAACGCTCCTTGTCCGTCATCAGACCCCGTCTGCTATGCCGCCTCGAACTTATCCACCTGCTATCGGCGGCTGCAACGATTTCAGCCTTCTCCTCCGGAATCTCCATATCGGAAACGCTGATAGTAACAGCAGCCTTGGTGGAATATTTGTATCCAATGCCCTTAACGTAGTCGAGCATCAGAACTGTCCTTGTGTTGCCGTGTTTCTTGAAGCACTTGTCGATGATAACACCGAGCTTCTTCTTATCGCAGAGGAAGTCCACCTCCAGCGAATATGGATCCTCTTCTCATGTTACAAAGCCCACTATCCTGAGGAAGTCCCTGGTTTGAAGATGAATCTGCCTACGGTAGACTCTACCAGCTTGCCCGGGTCTCCAGGGAACGCACGTCTTCTAACCTTGACCTTAGCGTGGATACCAACCGTGTGGTTCTGGTAAGCCATGAGCATCTCATCGATGTCTGTAAAGCACTTGCCATCACCCTTCTCGTTCTCCAGATTACGATTCTCCGTACCCTCGTGTGTGAGGTAGTAGCTTCCAGTATCATATCCTGAGTAGGGATTGTGATCGGTGATCCATCCTAGGCGCCAGGATGTTGTTGACAGACAGCATGAGGAATCTGGCCTCTGCCTGTGCCTCTACGGATAGAGGTACGTGGACAGCCATCTGGTCTCCGTCGAAATCGGCGTTAAACGCCGTACAAACGAGCGGGTGGAGCTTAATAGCCTTGCCCTCTACCAGAACCGGCTCGAAGGCCTGAATTCCCAGTCTGTGCAGTGTAGGAGCACGGTTGAGCAGCATGGGATGATCCTTGATTACATAGTCGAGAACATCCCATACCTCGGGCTTCATCTTCTCGACCATTGTCTTGGCGCTCTTGATGTTATGTGCATACTCCTGCTGTACCAGCTCCTTCATGATGAAGGGCTTGAACAGCTCTAGAGCCATTGTCTTAGGCAGACCGCACTGGTAGAACTTGAGCTCAGGTCCTACTACGATTACGGAACGGCCCGAATAGTCAACACGCTTACCGAGCAGATTCTGACGGAAACGTCCCTGCTTACCCTTGAGCATGTCGGACAACGACTTGAGCTGTCTGCCCGCAGCACCTGTCACGGCCCTTCCTCTTCTGCCGTTGTCAATCAGAGAGTCAACCGACTCCTGCAGCATTCTCTTCTCGTTTCTGACGATTATATCAGGAGCTCCAAGCTCGAGCAGCTTCTTGAGTCTGTTGTTTCTGTTAATAACTCTTCTATATAGGTCGTTGAGGTCGGATGTAGCAAATCTGCCACCTTCAAGCTGCACCATAGGTCTCAGATCCGGCGGGATTACCGGAACTACATCGAGAATCATCCACTCGGGTCTGTTTCCGGACTGCTTGAGAGCCTCGATCACCTCAAGCCTCTTAACCAGACGGATTCTCTTCTGTCCGGTAGCCTTCTTGAGCTGCTCACGGAGAACTTCGGTCTCCCTCGTCTACATCAATATTTTCGAGAAGCTTTTTGATTGCCTCAGCTCCCATCGCTGCCTCAAAATTCTTGCCGTAAATCTCATGAGCTTCATTATACTGGTTTTCTTCGATTATCTGTTTGTACTCGAACGGAGTCTCTCCCGGGTCAGTTACGATATATGCTGCAAAATACAGCACTCTCTCGAGCTGCTTAGGAGTGATATCGAGCACGAGGCCGATTCTTGAAGGAATTCCTTGAAGTACCAGATATGAGATACAGGACTAACAGAGCTGAATGTGTCCCATTCTCTCTTTCTAACCTTGGACTTCGTTACCTCAACTCCGCAATAAGGGCACACAATGCCCTTAAAGCGAATCTTGTTATATTTACCACAGGAGCATACCCAGTCCTTAGTCGGCCGAGATCTTCTCGCAGAAGAGTCCGTCCCGTTCAGGCTTGAGGTTCTGTAGTTGATAGTCTCCGGCTTAGTCACCTCGCCGTGAGACCACTCAAGCATCTTCTCTGTTGAAAGCCAACTTGATCTGCAGGGATTCAAAATTTCTAAGATCTTGATTGTTATCGTTTTTAGTCATGCTTCCCTTATTTACTCATCAATAGCTTCGTCGCTTTGTACCGATTATCTCGTCAAGACTTACCATTTCCGGCTCATCATCGTCATCCGATACCTCAGGTACATCCTCTGTGTCTGCATCAAGTACTGCAGTTAACTTATCCAGAATGCTCAGATCCGGCTCGTCATCAGCGTCATCTGCATCATCATGAGACGTCTTCCTGTGCCTGCTTAGCAAGCATCTCCTCTTCTTGTTCGCGCTCACGCTCCTGCATAGCCTCTGTACGCCTGTCAGCTTCCTTCAGCACACGATCTGCGAGGGCAGGCTCATCGTACTCGGATGTATCCTTGAGCTTAATTTCCCTGTTGTCACCGGACATCACTCTAACGTCAAGTGCCAATGCCTGAAGCTCCTTGATGAGCACCTTGAAGGACTCAGGAATTCCCGGCTTAGGAATATTCTTACCCTTTACGATCGCTTCGTAGGTCTTGACGTCCAATGATATCGTCGGACTTAACGGTCAGAATCTCCTGGAGTGTATAAAGCAGCTCCACAAGCCTCGAGCCCACACCTCCATCTCTCCAAATCTCTGACCGCCGAACTGAGCCTTACCACCGAGCGGTTGCTGGGTTACCAGCAGTAGGACCTGTGCTTCTGGCGTGAATCTTGTCGTCTACAAGGTGGTGCAGCTTGAGCATGTACATGTATCCGACAGTTACCGGGCTATCGAAATACTCACCGGTTCTGCCGTCTCTCAAGTTGAGCTTGCCCGTCTTGGGATATCCGCACTCATCAAGGAGATTGATTACGTCAGTCTCGCTTGCTCCATCGAAGACGGGAGTCGAGATGTGCAGCCCTTAGTCTTAGCGGCGAGCCCCAGATGAACCTCGAGCACCTGTCCGACATTCATTCGGGAAGGTACTCCCCAGTGGGTTAAGCATTACCTGCAAAGTCTCACCATCTTCCTTGAATGGCATATCCTCCTCGGGTAGGATTCTGAAATTACACCCTTGTTACCGTGACGACCCGCCATCTTATCTCCGACGTTGATCTTCCTCTTTGTAACTATGTAAACTCTTACGATCTTGTTTTACTCGGCGGAAGCTCTGAACTGTTCTCTCGTGTAAATTCTCTTACGTCGATGACGATACCCGTCTCACCGTGAGGAACCTTGAAGAAGTATCTCTTACTTCCTTGGACTTTTCACCGAAGATAGCGCGCAGCATTCTAACCTCCGCAGTCAGATCTGTCTCGCTCTTAGGTGTCAGTTTTCCAACAAGGATATCCGAGGACTTGACTTCTGCACCAATTCTGATAATTCCGTCCTCATCGAGTTCCTTGAGAGCCTCTTCACTGAGGTTAGGGATATCTCTGGTGATTTCCTCCGGCCCAAGCTTAGTGTCACGAGCCTCGCACTCGTACTTAACAATATGCAGCGATGTTAGAACGTCGTCCATGAGCAGTCGCTCATTGAGAATAATAGCATCCTCGTAGTTGTATCCTTCCCATGTCATGAATCCGATAAGCAGGTTCTTACCGAGGAAACTCTCCCATGTTGGTGGAAGGTCCATCTGCCAGAACCTCGCCTGCCTCAACATGCTCGCCGTGAGCAACGATCGGCCTCTGGTTGATGCATGTTCCCTGGTTGGATCTCTTGAACTTGAGCAGCTTGTACTCATCAAGCTCGCCGTTGTCATCTCTGCGAACTCTTATGTACTGTGCATCTATGAACTCGATTGTACCGGCTGCCTTGGACAGCAATACCGCGCCGGAGTCACAAGCAGCCTTGTACTCGATCCCTGTTCCAACGTACGGAGCCTCTGTCACGAGCAACGGCACAGCCTGTCTCTGCATGTTGGAGCCCATCAGAGCACAGTTAGCGTCGTCGTTCTCAAGGAACGGAATCATAGCTGTCGCAACGGACACTACCTGCTTAGGAGAAACGTCCATGTAGTCGACATCAGATCTTTTTGCAAGAGTAATCTCTCCCTTGATGCCTCTTACAGCTACCTTGTTATTTACAAAATGGCCTTCAGTATCAAGCGGTTCGTTGGCCTGAGCCACTATCATGAGCTCCTCGTCGTCTGCGGACAGATAATCAACCTGCTCGGTTACAATACCTGTAGCCTTGTCAACCCTGCGGTATGGAGTCTCGATGAAGCCATACTCGTTGATGATGCCGTATGTTGTGAGAGAACCGATAAGCCCGATGTTAGGGCCTTCCGGTGTCTCAACAGGGCACATTCTGCCGTAATGTGTATAGTGAACATCGCAGCCCTCGAATCCGGCTCTCTCTCTGGATAGGCCGCCGGGTCCAAGTGCGGAAAGCCTTCTCTTGTGAGTCAGCTCTGCAAGAGGGTTGTTCTGATCCATAAACTGTGACAGCTGAGAGCTGCCAAAGAATTCCTTGACTGCTGCAGTTACAGGTCTGATATTGATGAGCTGCTGAGGGGTTGCGTTCTCAGTTGTCATTCTCTCCCTGACCGATCTCTCCATCCTTGCAAATCCAATACGGAACTGATTCTGCAACAGTTCTCCGACAGATCTGAGTCTGCGGTTGCCGAGGTGGTCGATGTCATCCGTCTCACCGATATCATATGTCAGGTTGAGAAAGTAGCTCACAGACGCAACGATATCGTCGTGAATAATGTGCTTTGGCGAGAGTTCATTCTTGCGAGATGCGATTGCGGTCTTGAGCGCATCCTCATCTCCGGCAGCCTGCTCGATTATTTCCATGAGAACCGGGTAGTAAACCTTCTCGGAGAGTTTGTACGGAGCGAGATTGAGGTCGATATACTTGGTCGGGTCAACGAAATTGTTACCGATAACCTTAACTATCTCATCATCCTCAGTCTTGCTGTATACGTATGCAAAAGCGACGCCGGCATCCTCAATCTCCATGGCTCTCTTGCGTGAGATGAACTCGTCCTTCTCAGCGAGAACCTCCCCCGTAGCCGGATCGATGATGGATTGAGCAGCTGTCGTTTCAACCAGTCTGTTGTGGATACCCAGCTTCTTATTGTACTTGCATCTACCAACCTTTGCGAGATCGTATCTGCGGGGAATCAAACAGAGCGAATTAACCATCAGATCTGGCATTCTCAACCCGTTGGAGGATCTCCGGGTCTAAGTCTCTTGTAAATCTCTTTGACACCGTCATCTGCATTCTTGGTGCTGTCCTTCTCAAAGGTTCTTAGTAGAGCGGGATTCTCGCCAAAGGTTTCGAGGATCTCGTCGTTTGAGCTCATCCCCATCGCTCTCAGGAACGACGTGAGCGGAAGCTTTCTGGTTCTATCAACTCTTACGTACAGAACGCCTGCAGAGTCTGTCTCATACTCGAGCCAAGCACCTCTGTTAGGAATAATAGTCGAAGAATAGAGCTTATTGTTCGACTTATCTGTATCAAACTCAAAATACGGTCCCGGAGATCTTACAAGCTGTGTTACGATAGCTCGCTCCGCACCGTTGTATATGAATGTGCCTTTTTCTGTCATCAATGGGAAGTCTCCCATGAAAACATCTTGTTCCTTGATTTCGAGGGTTTCCCTGTTTATCAATCTTACCTTGACCGTCAGAGATGTAGCGTAGGTGGCATCACGCTCTTTGCATTCCTCCTGATCGTACTTAGGTGTATCTGAGAAGGAGTAGTCCGCGAACTCCAGGCTCAAAGTATTGGTGGTGTCCCTGATCGGAGATACATCTTCCAGAACTTCGGCCAGTCCTTCTTCGACAAACCACTTGTATGACTTAGTCTGAATATCAATGAGGTTCGGCATCTCGCAAACTTCGTTGATTTTGGCGAAAGTCATACGTTCTTTCCTTCAACTTTTACAGGGTTTTGGCATGTTATCACTCCTTGTTATATAAGAAAAACGTCTCCATAGCAACTTATTATTATAGTGCAAGGTTGTAGAATTATTCAAGCTCTCTAACGGGCATATTATGTATTTTTGTAATATTTCGATACTTTAGAGTCGGAAAACTACAAAATACACAGGCGCCGATAGCTTATCCGGCAATCACGCTGTGAACTCCCGAGCCCTCTTGGCGTGTAGTTTTATTTTGTAATTTGTGTAGGCGCTTTTCAAGCTTCATTAAATAGCAAGAATTGGGCTCCCGTAACCAGGAGCCCAATCCCTATTATTGTGTTATTCGATTATTTAAGCTCTACTGTAGCTCCAACCGCCTCAAGTGCTTCCTTGAGAGCGTTAGCTTCAGTAGCATCAATGTTCTCCTTAATGTTGCAGGTGCTCCGTCAACAAGCTCCTTAGCTTCCTTAAGTCCAAGACCGGTAGCTTCTCTTACAGCCTTAATAACCTTGATCTTCTGGTCACCGACACCTGCAAGAACTACTGTGAACTCTGTTTGCTCCTCAGCAGCGTCTGCTCCACCGGCAGCCGGTGCTGCAGCTTCTAGCTGCAGCTGCAGATACTCGAACTCCTCTTCGCAAGCCTGAACGAGCTCGTTGATCTCAAGAATGGTCATACCCTTTGGGGCTTCAATGATCTGATTCTTATCCATTTTATTTCTCCTTTTTGTCTAAATTTGCTGATATCTCAGCCTCGATATGTCGATACTTCGACGAAATGTCTAAATGTTTGTTGCTATTTTCAGCTTATGCCTCAGCAGTCTCTCCTGCCGGTGCTTCGCCCTCATCAGCAATTGCCTTGAATGTTCTAACAAGCTGTGAGATAGACGACTGAATGCTTCCCATGAAACGTGCGATAAGCTCTTCTCTTGATGGGATATCTGCAAGTGTTTCAACCTGCTTAGCGTCATATACTGAACCATCAACGAATCCGCCCTTAAATGACATCTTGTTGTACTGCTTCATTGCCTTCTTGAGAAGTCTGGCAGCTGCTGTAGCATCCTCTTCACAGAATGCAAATGCACTGGATCCCTTGAGCGCATCGCCAAGAGCTTCGTACTCTGTTCCGGCGATTGCACGCTTTACAAGTGTATTCTTATATACAGTTAGGCTTACACCGTTCTCTCTAAGAGTTCTTCTTAGTTCGTCAGCTTCAGCTACCGTAATTCCAAGATAGTCTACAACTACAACTGATATGGATTTTTCAAATTTTTCTTTAATCTCGTCGACAATCAGCTGCTTTGCGTTCTTTGCTTCTACAGACATTTGGTCTCCTTTCCTGAACACTTTGTGTCCATATTTGTGGTTTACCTATTCGGTCTTGTGTGTCAACACCAAGTACGGTACAAATAACCCCGCTGCGAGACAGCGGGGAACAAATTTATGTTTGTACCTCGGTGGGAAATTAAGCTTTCGCTCCCACTGTCTACGGTTGATATTCGATTATTAACACCGGCCGACCATTAGCTTAGGGATGCTGTGCTGATCTTAACTCCGGGACCCATTGTCGATGCAATAGTAACGCTCTTGAAATACTGACCCTTAGCAGCTGCAGGCTTAGCCTTTGCAACAACCTGAATCAGAGCATTAGCGTTATCTGCAAGCTGCGCCTCGGTGAATGAGCACTTGCCGATGATCACATGGATAATGTTAGCCTTGTCAAGACGGTACTCAACTTTACCTGCTTTGATCTCTTCGAGCGCCTTCTGTACATCCATCGTTACAGTACCCGACTTAGGGTTTTGGCATAAGTCCCTAGGGACCGAGAACCTTACCGAGACGTCCTACAACGCCCATCATGTCCGGTGTAGCAACTACTGAATCAAAGTCGAACCAGTTCTCCTTCTGGATCTTTTCTGCGAGATCCTCTGCGCCTACGTAATCTGCGCCGGCCGCCTGAGCTTCTTCAGCCTTAGCGCCCTTAGCAAAAACAAGAACTTTCTTGCTCTTACCTGTTCCGTGCGGAAGTACGGTTGCGCCTCTAACCTGCTGGTCTGCGTGTCTTCCGTCTACACCGAGACGAATGTGCATCTCAACAGTCTCATCAAACTTTGCATTTGCAAAGCTCTTAACGTTCTTTACAGCCTCTGCAACATCATAAGTCTGCGACTTGTCGAAGGACTCCGTGATTGCGCTGTATCTTTTACTTTTCTTAGCCATATTTCCTCCTTGTGGTTCTAACGACGCTTCTCAACAAACGTCTCCCACCGGTTACTCTGTTACGGTGACTCCCATGCTGCGAGCTGTTCCCTTGATCATGTCAGTAGCTGCCTCGAGTGTAGCTGCATTGAGATCCTGCAGCTTAGTCTTCGCAATCTCCTCTGCCTGTGCGTAAGTAATCGAAGCTACCTTGGTCTTGTTAGGTTCGCCCGATGCCCTTATCAATACCGGCTGCCTTCTTGATAAGCACTGCTGCCGGCGAGTCTTGCACACGAATGTGAATGATCTGTCGCTGTACACCGTAATCACAACCGGAATGATCATCCCCTGCTGATCCTGAGTCTTAGCATTGAACTGCTTACAGAAGTCCATGATGTTAACGCTCTTCTGACCTAGGGCCGGACCAACCGGTGGTGCAGGCGTTGCGCCTCCCGCAGGGATCTGAAAGCTTAATATAGCCGTCGATCTTCTTTGCCATCTTATTCTCCTTTCTCTGAGACTGTGGTTCTCCAGTTGGTTAAGTTTTCCCACCTGCGAGAACTCCAGCTCTACAGGTGTATCTCTACCGAACATCGACACCTTAGCCCTTACAATCTGCTTATCGGGACTGATATCCTCTACGATACCCATCTGACCCTCGAAAGGGCCGCCGATAATGCGGATTGTATCGCCAATCTCGACATCCAGGTCGATACGCATCTTCTCAACACCCATCCCTAACCACTTCTTCCTTGGTTGGCGGAATAGGATCCGAACCGTGACCTACGAATCGTAACACCCTCTGTGTTACGCACGAGTACCAGGTCTCGTTATTAACGATCATCTTAATTACTACGTAGCCGGGTAGAGCTTTCTAGTCTTGACCTTGCGCTGGCCATTTTTTATCTCAACTCTATCCTCTGTGGGAATTGCGACCTCAAGGATGAGGTCCTGCATTCCTCTATACTCTACCATCTTCTCAATGTTCGTCTTAACTTTGTTTTCATAACCAGAATACGTATGGATCACGTACCACTTAGCGGTACCATCTCCACGCAGACCTTCGCCTTCAAGTGGTGACAGCGTTGTGCCGCCCGTATTCAAGTTGTCGGTCTTCTCTGTCATGTGTGTCTCCTTCTAGCCTATTTCAGAGTGTGATTCCGAGAAGCTTCTTGAGGACAGCCAGAAAGCCTGTGTCCATCCCCCAGAAAAGAAGGGAGAAGAAAATGCACACACCGAACACAACTACTGTGTCCTTAACCAGTTCTTGCCTCGTCGGCCACACTACCTTGGCCATCTCCTGTTTAACACCAGTGAAATATCCAATGATACCTCCACGCGACTTGCGCTGTTCAGGTCTATTAGTATTCTTCTCCGACTGAGTTTCGTTACCACCTCTGGATACTTTTTCATTGTTGTTTGCCATGATGTTCCCTCGACTACTTAGTCTCCTTGTGAAGAGTTTCCTTGCCACAGAACTTACAATACTTCATAAGCTCAATTCTGTCAGGATTGTTCTTCTTGTTCTTAGTTGTGTTGTAGTTCCTCTGCTTGCACTCTGTGCACGCCAATGTAATCTTATTTCTCAAGGTGATGACCTCCTTTGCAAATATATATGTAAGCTAATTGCTTCTCTCAACTCAAAAGTCAGAGCCCGCCATGCAAGCTCTGTCGTGAATTCATAAAGTAGCCTTATAATAATACGCTGAGCAACTGTCAATGTCAAGTATTTTACTCGATATTGACAGCATTGACTAGCATTTAAAGTATTCTACTTGATATTTCATGCTGTACAACTCCCGTCTATAATCAGCTAACAATCCCTGCGCGTCTGACAGCATACATAATAATAGCTGCCGCATTAGATGCGTTGAGCGAATTGATGCTCCCTTCATCGGAATCGAAAATTGACAGGGTCGCACTTCTCTCTGACAGTCTGCTGATACCCTTCCCTTCATTTCCGATCACTAGCGCTATCGCACCCTTCATCACGCCTTCAGTCTCATAATAGCTTTTTCCGTTCATATCTACAGCTGCTACCCAAACACCTTGTCGCTGCAGTTCCTCGATAGTCCGGCCTATGTTGGTTACTCTGGCAACCGGCATGCGCTCCAGTGCGGCCGACGTCTTCGCAACAGTACTTGCAAGACCACAGGCATTGCGCTTGGGGATTATAACTCCATGAGCATCAGCGCACTCGGCAGTTCTGATAATCGCGCCCAGGTTGTGCGGATCGGATATTTCGTCCAGCACAAGTATGAACGGTGGCTCCTCGCTTTCATCTGCGCGCTTCGAGTTTTCTCGACTGTCGAGTATGAATACGCGGAAATCTCTGCAGCTACACCTTGGTGCTTTTCACCGTGTGCCATGCGATCCAGTACGATTCTTGGGACTGTATCCACTACTATGCCTGCATCCTTTGCCATGGCTCTAATCTTCACGACTGAACCTTCGGCTCCGGCAGCCATATAGATTCTCTCAATCTCTCTGCCGCTCTTGATTGCTTCCATAACGGGATTGCGGCCGGCTATAAGATTAGCGGCCGGAGTCCTCTGCTCCTCAGCAAAGCTGTCGCCACGGCTCTCCCATTCGTTGACATTAGATATGTTTCTATATGTATCGCGCAGGCGGCTGCTTGAATTTCTGTTGCGCTGCGAGCTATCATAACTGCTCATATTACCTCCACGCTGCGAACTGCCATAGCTATTTGCATTACCGTCACTATGCTTCGCTCTTGAAGAACAGCTGCTCGAGTCTCCTCGAAATTCATCTCCCGCCTTTCCATCATATGATCTAAATGCAGCCTTACCACGCTCTGCACGTCTCCGGTATACCCCGTGGGCATCGCGCCTATTCTTGCCATGAGCACCGGTTTTCTTTTTATCTGATCTTGCCATTATTGATTCACATCCTTCTAAATAATTGTTCGCCTAATTAGAATTGTACCGATATCTCCATACAGATGAGACGGTTTCATCACATGGGGGCTTTGGGTAATCCGAGTATTGGTCATCGGATACTGATTCAGATAAACTCTAAGAGCCTTGCGGATAACCTGCATGTTTGAAATAATCCGGCTTTAGACTCTCTCATATAAAGTGAACTCATAGTCTATGCCGTTCTCTCTATGCATCTCACTCTTCCACGTCTCTTTGAAATCACTGTCCTCATCGAGGTTAACCATGAATTTGTCGGCATGTAAATCCGCATGCATCTTGGTTACAAAAACATTTATCGCAATACCTATAAAAGCTTCTTGTAGATGCTCTCACCACCGATGATGAATATATGCTCGGTCGTACCGTTCAAGCTCCTTAAGCAGCTCCTCCTCGCTGTGCACCGCAATACATCTCTCAGCCGAAAATTCTCTATTGGAAGTAAGCACATAGTTGACACGTTTCGCCAGCCCTCTCTGCTTAGGAAGACTCTCGAGCGTCCTACGACCCATCACCACGACTCCGTCAGTCGTCTTTTTCCTAAAATACTGCATGTCCTCGGGAATAGATGCGAGCAAGCCGTTGTTGCAACCGATACCCCATTTTTCATCAACAGCTACTATTAGATTCATCATTCATTTCAGTTTATTATCGTTTAGTTTGACCATCACTATTATCTCAAGTCGAACAAGTCGAAAAACGGCGCTCCTTATCACCGCTCAATTCGGGCATTGCCGATGCCTCAAGTTATGTGGTTAATTTGTTTATCGCCGTTTAATCGGCTTCCGAATAGATTTACACGCTTAAATTGCCACAGGAATATTCTTCACCTGTGGATTTTTCCGGTAATCCTCGATGATCAGGTCATCTACTGTGAAATCATGAAGTTCTTCACCTCAGGGGTTTTAGTGTCACCTTAGGCGCCGGATACTGCGGACGAGCAATCAGCTCTTTTTATGATATCGACATGTCTATCATAGATGTGCGCATCTGAAATCACGTGCACCAGCTCTCCGGCCTTGAGTTCGCTGACATTAGCGAACATCATCAGAAAGCAGAGAGTACTGGACTACATTCCAGTTATTTTGCAGTCAAAAATATCCTGCGAGCGCTGGTTCAGAATGGCGTTCAGCGTATCGCCCTTTACGTTAAAGGTCATGCTGTATGCGCAAGGCTCGAGGTTCATCTCCGAGATCCGCAAAATTATACATATTGGCCACGATCCTTCTAGAATAGCGGTCGTTTTCAGCAGCCAGAGTATATTGTCAACCTGATCCATCTCGCCTTGCTTGAATTTGTACTTTACCCCAAGCTGATAGCCGTATGCCTTGCCTATAGTTCCGTCCTCGCCTGCCCACTCATCCCAGATGCGGCTGCCGAGATCCGAAATCCTGTTCGACTTCTTCTGCCATATCCAGAGCAGCTCGTCAAAAGCGAGCTTAATTGCCGTAGGTCTCACGGTAAGCGCGAAATTCATCCTGCAAATTATACCTATTCACCACGCAAAATTCTTGATTGTGTCGCAGGTGTTTCCGTCCGGCCAGTGAGGCCTAACCTTCTGACCTTCTGTGCTGAAACCATGTGCAATTATATCCTCGCACATCTTAACAAACAGCTTATCCGCCTTACTCACTCTAATCCTCCTCAATAATTCGGACAGCCTCATGTATAACCTTTTCGAGTCTATCCTTATCTCCAACCAGATACAGCGCCCCAATGAGTGCTTCGAATCCTGTGGCCAGCTTGTATCTTCTGGGATCCGCATTCCTGGGTCTCGAGTCGCCCTCTTGTTTCTGGCTCTCTTAACCAGCTTGCGCTCTTCTTCAGTCAAAAAATCCTTCATCATCGTCTTGAGGGCCTTCGACTGCCCGTCTGACGACACGTAGGCAATTGCCCGCTTGTGAACCTTGCCAACATCACCCTTATTGCGCCCGATTAACAGCTCTCTTATCTGTAGCTCATAAACTGCGTCACCCATATAGGCGAGTGTCGTCGTATTCATACTCTTTTATATCGTTACGCATCTGCTTTTTATTATCTGAACCCCCTGAGGTGTGTCCTTAGAATATATCCCATAGAGAAAGCTGATCCCTGATTTCATCAGCTCTTGCCCAATCTTTCTCCTTGCGAGCCTGCTGTCTCTCATCAACAAGTCTCCGGATGTCATCTCCGATGGTATCATCGTGGCTTCTCTGCAGCACGCCCGAGCACATCTGCCAGTTCTTGAATCATGGACAAAAGCCTTCTCCGCAAACTCTTTGGATGCTCCACCCTCAATCTCGACGTTGATAGCCGAAACCAGTTCAAAAGATAGCTCCGATTGCGCCTGCCGTGTTGAGGTCATCGCTCATGCACTCAATGAATTTATCCTTGTAGTCTTCAAATGAACTTGCTGTCTGCTCCTCCTTCTTCGTCATGCCGTCGTAACCGTTGCTCACGAAAAACTCGAGGGTCTCCTCGGCATTGACCAGCCTGTCGTATCCCTGCTTGACCTGCTTCATCCCTCATCGCTGAAGTTAATTGGGCCTCTGTACTGAACGCTGAGCAGGAAGAATCTGATAAAGTCTCCGTCGTACTCCTTGCGGATATCTCTAACAGTAAAGGTTGTTGGTGACTTGGACATCTTCTCTCCGTCTACCATGATGTCAGCCGTTGTGCATCCAGTATTTTTGCGAATGGTGCGCAGTTGCAAGCCTCGGACTGAGCTATCTCATTCTCGTGATGCAGGAACTTGAGATCCTGACCGCCTCCGTGAATATCGATTGTCGTACCGAGGTGCTTTTTGGACATTGTAGAACACTCGATATACCACCCCGGTCTTCCCTTGCCCTCAAGGAGACTCCCAGGCAATCTCGCCGTCAGCCTTCTGCACGCTTTCAGAGGGCAAAAATCAAAGGATCCTTCTTGACCTCGCCTATTGCAATTCTAGCTCCGGACTCGAGGTCATCGATATTCTGACCCGAGGCTTTGCCGTACTCAGGGAATTTGCAGTACTGTAATACACGTCGCCATCCGCCTCATAAGCGTCAGCCCTTGTCAATAAGCGTGCCGATGAACTCGATGATATCCTCGATATGCTCGGAAACCAGGGTGCACGTCAGCCTTTATTACATTGAGAGCCTGCGCATCGTTGAAATATTCTTTGATGTACTTTTCTCCGATACCTCAAGCGCCGGCAGCTGCTCATCCTTCGCCTTGTTGATAATCTTGTCATCTACATCCGTAAAGTTCTGCTGAACTTCACCTCGTAACCGATGTATTTAAAAAAACCTGCGCAGCGTATCGAACACTACGAACGGTCTGGCAGTACCTATATGAAAAATAGTTGTAAACCGTAGGGACCGCAAACGTAGATATTAACCTTGCTCTCATGGACGGGTATGAACTCCTCCTTGCGCCTGGTCATAGAGTTATGAATCTTCATTTCTTTCCTCCACTGAATCATGTCTCGACTTAATTCGTCATTTCCCATTTGGGTATAATTATTTAAATTATACACCAATGACAGCGCCTATGCACCCGATAATAACCAGCACAAGCATCGGGTTTTACCTTGAATTTCTGAATCAGCAGAATTGTCAGTCCGACAAGGATTACAGCTATCGTGTCAATACGGATTCCGCAAACTGTGATGCTTAGGGTCACTCAATACCTGAAATTACCGCCAAGCGAATGTTTGGCATCACTGCCGCTTCGCCTATCGTAAAGACTGAGCCGGCTATCAGTCCTACGGTTGCCGGTCTGATACCCTCCAGTGCACCTTTTGACTGCCAGAGCTTTCCTTATAGCGATTGACAGCGCCGGCTACGATTGCAATTATGATAAATGCCGGAGTTGCCACTCCCAGAGTAGCGAGGACAGCACCAAAATATCCGCCGACCTCATATCCTACATATGTCGCTGAATTGACTGCAATTGGTCCCGGTGTAACCTGAGCGATGGCCACGATGTTCGCAAACTGTTCCTGCGACATATTTGCAAACTCTCTGATGCTATCGTATATGAGCCGTATGATTTGCCAGCCCGCCACCAAATCCGAATAGCCCTATCTTGAAGAGGCATAGTAAAGCTTAACAAAGCAGCATTATCTATCACCTCCTCTGTGATCTGAATTATCAAGCTTCCCGGATTAGATGTGTCACACGGATTACTCCGAGAACCAGGAACAATACGATAATGTAGACTACATTTATCTTAAACACGGCTATGAGCACAAAGCTGCTTACAGCACCGACTGCGCTGAACCAATCCTTAACAACACCTTTAGCCACCTGATAGACGGCTATCAGGATCAATCCGAGAGCTGCTGCTCTCAACCCTCCGAGTGCACCCTGCACATATGAATTGCCATCGATAAAATTCATCCCCTTGGCGATAATAACGATTGTACAAACGAAGGCAAAAATCACACCTAATGTAGCAACAAAGGATCAAGCAGCTTGCGCTTCTTGAATCCCACATAAGTTGCCATATTGATGGCAATGACACCAGGTAAGCCCTGACATATGGCGATGATATCAATCATCTCATCTTCAGTAAACCACTTCTTGTCCTTGACCATAATATCAGAGAGGATGGGAATCATAGCGACCCCACCCCCTATCGTGAATAAACCCAGTTTGAAAAATGTAACGAACAGTTCCAGCATTTTTCTTCCCCAATACTTGTGTTTATTTCTCAAAATGCACTCGTGATCCCTGACTTGATTACATTCGAAGATTTCATCATCACGAGCTTAGCAGCTGCTGCAGTTGCATCAGCTGCAGACATAACTCTCGTTGTCCTCTTCACGTCTCAGCTTATACTCAACTTTTCCGTCCTTGGCGAGCTTTCCGACTGTAATTCTGATTGGAATACCAAGCAAGTCAGCGTCGTTAAACTTAACGCCGACTCTCTCGTCCCTATCATCGACGATTACTTCAACGCGTTTAGTCTCGAGTTCAGCTTCAATCTTGTTGCAATCTCCATCTGAGTCTCATCCTTAGGGATTGATTACAGTAACAATGACGTGGTATGGAGCTACGGATACAGGCCAGATGATACCCTTATCATCGTGACTCTGCTCTACGACAGCCTGCATGGTCCTCGTGACGCCGACTCCGTAGCATCCCATCCAGTAGATCTGATCCTCTCCGTTCTCGTCCTTGTATGTTGCGTTCATAGACTCGGAATACTTGGTTCCGAGCTTGAATATCTGACCAACCTCAATGCCTCTCGTGTGCTTGATTGGAGCTCCGCAGTGAGGGCATGGGTCCCCTTCCTTGAGAGTCTTGATATCTGTAACGATGTCACCGGTGAAATCTCTACCGTAACATACGCCCGTCATGTGGTGGTCTTCCTTGTTGGCTCCTGCAACCATATTCTTGGTACCGACCAGCTCGCTGTCAACGACAATCTTGCAGTTGTGAATTCCAACAGGTCCTGTAAATCCACCTACGATACCTGTAATCGGCCCCATATCATCCTCGTCTGCGAACTCGATATAGTGCTCCAGGAATTCCGAGGGCATTGACCAGCTTAATCATATTGACGTCTCTATCGCCTCGGATAAACACGCAAACATAATCCGCCGGATTGAGATCCTTATCGAAGGTAGTGAACATCAGAGCCTTGATAGTCTTCTTTTCGTCTACCCCGAGATAATCGCATACATCTTTAATGGTCTTGGTTCCGGGTGTGTAAACATCCTTGAGCGGCTGCTCCGGTTCGTCAACCGGCTTGTCATCCACACACTCCGCCCTTTCTATTGTAGCTGCCATATCACATTTCTCGCAATATGCAATCTCACTCTCACCGACATTAGACAGAGCTGAAAATTCGTGGGAGTTGCTGCCGCCGATAGGGCCGTTATCAGCCTCAACTGTTCTGAAATCCAGACCGCATCTGGTAAAGGTCCTTACGTAAGCATCGTACTGAAGCCTGTATGCAGCTTCAAGGTCTTCAGGGTGTCCTGTCAAACGAGTAAGCATCCTTCATGATGAACTCACGCGATCTCATCAACCCATATCTAGGACGGGCTTCATCACGATACTTGAATTGGATATGGTACAGCTGAAGGGGCAGCTCTCTATACGAGGAGATCTCCTGCCTAACTATATTTGTACACAATTCCTCACATGTAGGAACGAGACAGAAATCTCTACCATTCCTATCTTTGATTCTCCACAGCTCCGGTCCGTATGCGTACCACCTGCCGGACTCCTTCCAGAGCTCGGAAGGATTTACGTGAGGCATATGGAGTTCCTGACAGCCGATCCTGTCCTGCTCCTGCCTGACGATCTCCTCGATTTTTCTGATTGTTCTCCATCCAAATGGCATGAAGGTGTATATGCCGGCAGCTTCCTTCTTGATGAGATTAGCCCTGATCATCAGCTTGTGACTGACTAACTCTGCTTCGTTTGGTGCTTCGCGGAGTGTCTTGAGGTGTAGTCTCGATAATTTCATTGTTAAAATCTCCCTTCTATTGTGCAAACAGCCTGCGCTGCAATGCCTTCTTCTCTTCCTGTAAATCCAAGCTTCTCTGTAGTTGTAGCTTTTACGTTTACGGCGCTCGGCGGCATCTCGAGTGCCTCGGCTATAGTCTCCCGCATCTTGTCAATATATGGTGCCAGCTTAGGTCTCTCAGCAATAATCGTGATATCGACATTACCAATGCTGATATCCCCGACCTTGCTTTTAACCTCACGCAGCAATCTAATGCTGTCTGCCCCCTTATATCTGTCGTCTGTATCCGGAAAATGCTGTCCTATATCGCCTAGGCCTGCCGCTCCTAATATCGCGTCCATCAGTGCATGTGTTGCCACATCTGCATCAGAATGGCCGACGAGCCCCTTATTGCTCGGGAGAGGGACCCCGCATAGTATAAGTCTATGCCCTTCAGCGAGTCTATGCACATCATATCCAGTGCCCACTCGTATTCCCATAGGGATGTCCTTTCCGGTAGTAATCTTGGCATTGGCATAATCACCTTCAACAAGCGCTATGCTCATGCCAAAATACTCCGCAATAGAGGCATCATCAGTTCCGACGTAGCCGTCACCCCTTGCCTTATCATAAGCAGCAATCAAACTGCCTAAACGGAAGGTCTGCGGCGTCTGAACCATGACCACTCTATCTCTTTCAATAGATTTACTGTTAATTATAGGATAATCGGTTATTGATGACAAGCCGTCAAAAAATTCACTTGCAGGCTTTTCCGTCATCCTGAGTGAGTCTATTGCAGGTACAACAGTGCATACAGCATCATTGCTCAGCATAGCCGCAATATTACGATCGATAACTCTCCGGTGATATCCGCGCGCCGCATCGTGGATGAGCACTATGGCGTCCTGCCCGCTCTCGTGCACATATCTCGAGATGTTCTTCAAGCCGTTATACACCGACTCTCCTCTGGAATTTCCGCCATACGAGCAGCGAACAGGTGTGCCATACGCGTGCTCCAGCCTGTACGCTATCTTAGGGAATATCGTATCGTATTCTCTATCCTGTGGTATGAGGATAAAAACAGCGTCTATTCCCTCATGCTCTGCAAATACAGAGGCGGTGCGCTCCAGAACTGTTGTACCCCCGTAACTGAGCAACTGCTTGGGAAGCCTGCTGCTCATCCTGGTGCCCTTGCCGGCAGCGGCAATAAGCGCTATATGCAGCTCTCTATCCCCTGTATCTGCGCTGCCGTTATAGGTGTTAATCCGTGAATGCATTTCTTTCATACGTATAGTTATTTATTATCGAAGCGACATAAAGGCTCCTCTTTACCCGGTTGACTACATTTATCTCTAATTATCGCATTCCGAGTTGATGCGTGCAAATATCATTTTACCTGCCGCTGTCTGTATCACGCTTGTAACCGTCGCTGCCACGTTTTGCGCAATATGGTCGGCCCCGTCCTCTACGACAATCATAGTTCCGTCATCCAGATAGCCAATACCTTGCTCGCGATCCTTGCCTCGCTTAACTACGTCGACAAGCATCTTTTCACCGGGTATGACGATAGGCTTAATAGCATTTGCAAGCTCATTAATATTGAGCACCTTAATGTCGTTGATAGTTGCAACCTTGTTGAGGTTGAAGTCAGTCGTAATGAGATTCGCTCCCAGTTCCCCCGGCCAGCTTGATCAGCTTAACATCCACCTCGGAATGTCTTCAAGATATCTGAGCTTTGGCGAGTTGTTATATACCTCTACATTGAACTCGTCTCGAATCTGATTGAGAATGTCGAGTCCGCGTCTGCCGCGCACTCGCTTAAGCGCATCGCCTGAATCGGCGATATGTCTGAGTTCATCCAGTACAAAGTTGGGAATTATAATTTTACCCTCGATAAATCCGGCTCTCATTATATCGAGAATCCTGCCATCGATGATGACGCTGGTATCGATGACCTTAGGGGTACCGACATGCGTCCTGTCATGCCCGCGCCAAGTGAGATTCTCAAAGAGCTTGTGGTTTCCCTTAACCTTGGCAGCAGCAACTGCATACCCTAAATATCCGAGTATAAAGTATAGTATAACTGTTACCACTGAATACCACAGCGGCGGCAATAGCGACCTGTAGCTCATGGATATTATCAGCGCTATGACGAGTCCGATTATCACGCCTAACGCTCCGACGAGAATACTCTCGATCGAAACATCCCTGAGATCACGTTCAATATTGGATGATGTCTTCTTCAATCGTTTCATAAGTGCCGGTGTAAAAATTCTGAAAAATAAGTCCAAATATAATTACAAAAAGTACGAAGATACTACAATCAGCAGTATTTGACACCCTGACCTCATTGAATGATATGTCTTCAAGCCGCATCTGCACCACGCAGTAGAACAATCCGCCTATAATTCCGCCTACTACGAATAGCAGAACTGCATAAATCTTTTTAAACAATCCAACCCTCCTTTCTGCCAAAAAATAAACAATGTGGAATAATAATAAAGGGTACTCGCGGTCACACGGCTAGACACACAAGCACCCTAATCGGCTAAATGTTAGCTTCTACCAGCTTATCGGCCTCATCCAGCGTCAGTCCTCCGGCAAGTACCAGTTCGCTTTCGAGAATCTGCTTTGCATTGCCGAGAAGCTTCTTCTCTCCCGTCGACAGTTTTTTGACCCTGTCGCTGCGAACGAGATTTCTAACAACTCCAGCTACTTCGTATATATCGCCGGTTCTGAGTCTCTCAGTGTTCTCTCTGAACCTTCTGTTCCAGTTGTTCGACATCTTATCCGACTCGCCGCCCAGAACATTGAGCACCTCATCGATGTCGTCCTCGCAAATAATAGCGCGCACCCCGACCTTATCCGAATTCTCGACGGGTACCATCACATGCATCTTGCTGTATGGAAGGCTTACATGATAATAGCTGCAGCACTCACTGAGAACTTCTTTTCCCTCAATCTCTGTAATAACACCTGCTCCGTGCATTGGATAAGCGATGCTGTCCCCGATATTGAACACGATTAGCCTCCTTCCTTCACTATTACATACTAAGATTATAATATAATTGCATTTTTAAGCAACAGATAAATCATTAAGGTTAGCATGTTCAATTCCGGATGTCAATGATATTTATATAATTAGTTAATAATCAGCGGCCCTAGGTTATCCTGCAGCTTGCTTGGCGTACTGAGGTACCTATTAATCAGCCTTTTGCCTCCCTCAACTGATATGAATTTCAATTACCTTTGAAGTGAATTCAATCATCTGCTTATGCTCCAAGGTCAATTCCCTGTCAAGTTCAAGCTTCAATATGCTAAGCAGACTCTCAGCTCCGTTTTTCGTCACAATGCTTGAGCACTATGATATATCTCGTAATTCGTATTTTTATTACTACATCATTCATTCTGACGTTATTTAGCAGAAGCTTTTTCAAAAGGTTTCCGCACAACGGTTCATTCCGCAGGCAGGCATGGAAGCTAAACAAGTTTTTGTTACACAAATTTATACCGATAACCGCCGCTAATTTTTCTTTTTCTTCTCAAGGATATACGCGTCCTTAGATAAATTCAGTATTTCATACACAAGATTGTCGTACTCTGTTTCCACAGTTCTACCGCTTGATTCAATCAGGCTTTTCAAATACCTCATTTGACCGGAAATTTCTGTCTCTTCATCATTGTACAGATAACGAAGTGCTTCTTCGTACATCTGAGAAGCATGTGTAATTTTTCTGTTTTATCAGAGCGTATATTAGCCAATAGTGGAACTCTTCCTCCATCGTATCGATTTTGAGAAAATTCCGAGTGATATCTACAATTTCTGTATAATCATTCCGCTGTTTAAGAATGTTGCAATACGAAGTCACAAAGTGGACAAATTTGTTATGATAGTACACCCTCATGTACATAACCCAATAGAAGTCGTCACACTCTGTCATGAATTTTACCTTTATACGCATCCAGCAGACACTCAAGCCTACCTGAATCGAGCTGTATATCCGTTCCGGCGTTACCCTTTTCCAGTATGTCGGTATCCAGTAATACATCTATATCAGGATTCCAGTGATAGCCTTCAAAATCGGTGATAAGGAATTCATCATGAGGCCAGTACTTTTCGCAGCAACACACGCAAACGATATACGAGGCTCTTTAAGCTCCCTTATGATTCTCAAGTTCTTCCATCCCCCAGATATTCTGGATTATTTCCATGATGTTGTTTTCCGATTATGGTGGTACAGAACATATGACATCAGCTTAAGCAGCATGGGTGATGAAATATCGCTTGATGTAATCGTTATTCCCTTTATAATCAATTTGAAAGGAACCCAGCATTAGCACCTTCATTATTCCGTCTTCTATTCGATCTGTCATCATACATCGCCTTGTTTGCTTATTCTATCTTTGTAATATCAGCATTCTACAAACGTTGCGTACGTGCCTACGCTTGCAAATGATTAAACATTGTTCAAATGTTCAATGCAGCTCTTGGATCTCAAATATCGAATGTCGTGTTGCTCAGGCAACAGCTGTATCCTAAATATCAACTGTCATGTCGTGCAGATAACAACTTTATCCGACATACTCAAAAAAGGGGATCAGAGCTTCAACCCTCTACCCCTTTTGACAGTATACCATATACGAGCGGTGAAAAGTCATCAACACAGACATTGCACACGCTATGTAATATTCTTACTTATGCACCTGCTGTTACCGTGTGTGTTATCTGTTGAATAGGAACACAATTTATTAACCTCGTTGCTTGATTGAGGATACAATTTATTGCTGTCATTTTCCTCAGCAGCTTTTTGCATTTTTTTCTTCTGCTCTTGAATAATCGTCCATCTTGAGAATCTTTTTCCTGTCTTATATATGATAGTAATCATTGCAGGATCAATTTCTCCATCATCATTAGTTCCACCGATTATGATTTTGTCCACTATACTTTCAAATACAGTTCTGTCAAATTTTTCAAGATATTTATTTGACTCCAATAGCTCTTAAATCCTTCAAGTCTTTCTTTCTTTAATGCTTTTTCATCAGTTATAGTTATCTCTAACGCTCTTTTTTCTTCAAGCAATTTTTCCTTACTGATAGATATTTCATTATATTTCTCTTGATATATGTCCATACTGATTGATTCATTAAGCCTTAATTCAACAAGGTCTTTTTCTTTCTTCAGTATTTTATCAAGTTGATTACTAATTTTTCTTCAAATCCTTTGATAAGCTATTATCTTTTAGTTCTTCTTCCACAGTTTTCAAGAATTCATTCGTGATTTCCACATTGTTGTGACATACCTGACGATAGCTTTCCATAAATCGCTTTTTCTATGGCTTCTTCCTCAATGCCTTTGCTGTGTGGGCAATACTTCTTTCCGTTTTTAGTGGCATTAACACATTGCCAAATTACTTTCTTATATTCAGAACTTGAGTGCCAATTTCTTCTTGAAAGCATATGACCGCAAAAACTCACATTCAAGCATACTACTGAAAGCATATTTCCTTGAATACTTTTCTCTTTTACCACCATTGTTTTGCAACTGTATTTCTGTTTTTGCCCTTCTTAATCTGATTCCTGCGCTTTTTCAAAAATCTTCTTCTGAAATAATAGGCTCATGATGGTTTTCAATGTAGAATTTATCCTGCTCTCCCAAAGTTATCCAATCTTCTTTTTGAAATAGGATCAACAGTGAATGTTTTTACCCATGAGAAGATCGCCCTTGTATTTTTCATTCTTAATAATTCCTAAAACCGTAGTTTCAGTCCACTTCTTATATCCTCTTGGCGATAAATAACCTTGTTCTTCAAGCTCTCTGGAAATAACCATTCCGCCAACACCTTCAAGGTATCTTCTGAAAATATATCGTACAATCTCAGCTTCTTTTTCATTGATGGAAACACTCTTGGTTTCGGGTCATAGTCATAACCTAAGCAACCTTGAAACCCGACCATTTCACCTCTTTCCATCTTCATTCTCAAGCCTTTCTTTTAACATTGTCTGAAATATTTTTCTACTTCCTGTTGAGCAACTGAGCTTAAAATAGTTAAAAGCAACTCACCGTCCATTGTTAAGGTATTGATGTTTTCTTCTTCAAAAATACCGCAACATTATATTCCTTGAGCTTTCTTACATATTTCAAAGTATCCAAAGTATTTCTTGCAAATCTTGATATGGATTTTGTAATCACCATATCTATATCGCCATTCATACAATCATTTATCAACCTTTGAAAATCAATTCTTCTATCAACCTGTGTACCGGTTATCGCTTCATCAGCATATATTCCCGCAAGTGTCCACTCATTGTTTTGCTTTATAAAATCTGTATAGTGTTCTACTTGAGAATTATAGCTGTTAATTTGATCTTCGGTATCCGTACTTACTCTGCAATAAGCTGCTACTCTCTTTATTGAGCGTTGAACACAACCTGATGCAGTTCTCTTCAGTGTGGTATCACCTTTAATAACTTTTAACATCTTTTTCACTGCATCCACCTCCTTTTTGTATACTTTTCTATGCAGTTCTATTATACCACGCTTGCAAAAACATTATAAATATAATTCTGTGGAGATATTATACTTTTTCATCAGCTTTAGTTTTTATCTTTTTGTATTCAATATCACCGAGCAAGTGTTTAGAAAGCAGTATAGATAACATAGATAATTGGAGGCTGTATTTTAATAATTCATTATTCATTTCTAAATCCTCCTCTCTTCAAATTTATTTATAAGTTTTATGACATTGGTAGGTGCTTAGCAGCAACATAGGAATCTCACCTCCGCCCCTTTATTCCAGATGAGCTAGGCTTAAACTATTGAAGTATCATTATCACTACTTGTATCACCGAACAGATTGCCACCTCTGTTTTTATGTATTCTTATTTATCGCTCACTTTCTTGTATCCTTGGCTAACCCAGTATTCATAAAACCGAAATCTCTTTCAGCAGGAAAGGTCATGGCGTAAGCCATAATTCTCCTGCAAGTAGATAAAGTCCCTACCTTGGTCTATTCAGTTGTCAAGGAACAAGTGCCCTATTAGGCTTTTAGAGATTTTCTTTTTAAGCAATTCTGAAAATAATTCTTCAATTAGATTAAGAGGACAGATCTCCTTCACCTTAAACAAGGAAAATCTGCCCTCATACACAAGGCGATCACTTCATAAATTTCTTTCCAATAACACCCTTTAATTTTTAAGAATGCTATTTTTCGCCATTGTATAGCTTGGTAACTCACCTTCTTACCTCTTGCTATACTCGATAGTGTTTTCGTCATTGAAATACAAACGCTCAATGATGTCCCTTTTCTTCATCGTTTAATTTTTGATATAACATTTCTTACCGCCTCAATCATCATCTGTGTTTCAACAATCTTTTTCAACATCAACGCTTTCATCAACAAGATTATCTACAAAGTGTCCATCATGATCCAATGATGAAAAGAAAAAGCAGGTGGTTTTTCTGTCCACCTGCTCTAAATACTTCTCGTGTTCTCGTTCTCGTCAGTAGACTTTTATAAATATCTTCACTGACTTTCACCTTTGTCCTCCGACATAAAGGTAATACTCTTGCCATAAAGTTTCCTCCATTTCTTTTATCTGTTTGTTTTTTCAGACAAGGAGGACTCCTGCATCTTGGCATAAGAAGTCCTCTAAAATGAAATAAACCTGTTCTTTTCTTTAACTATATTTAATTGTTTAGACGAGTATATGGAAAGACAGACAACTATAAATCTTATAAGAAAAAGGAATGATTTTTGTTTTTGAGTTATTACTTCAAATAAATATATAGCCTTTTTCATAGCCTGTCCCTCCATTTATTATCTTTATGTCATTCTTTTACAATCCAAATATCCTCTTGGTTAACAACACAATTCGAACATCCAAAAACACTGACTTTGGCATCTACTTGTTTCAGATCTTTTAGTTTTTACCAAATATCCATTATTTTCGAGATATTCAATTTTCATTTTTATACTTTCTAAATCCTCCCCTGTCAATTCAGCAAGTTCTTTGCAAAGTGCAGTTCTTTTTCTTTTTCAATACTTCTAATAGTTGTATAAGCACCCTTATCACCCTTAAAAATAAGTCTTCCAATATGATATGCAACACAAGATATAATTAGAGCAGATATATATAATACAATGCTATTTTTATCGTCCATTTTTTTGAATGGGTTTCTTGAGCAGTAGCTGCAAGAGCCATTAAACAAGGCATATTGAAGAAAAAGGCAAAAGTAAATGCTAAGGCTTCCGGCTTTGAAATCATTGTCAACATATTATTGCTTAAAATAGCTGTATCTATTGTTCCTTTTGGCTTCAACCGCATGCCATATTCCGGAAGAAGTAAACAGAGATGCCATTACTCCTAATGCAGATTCCTTTCCCATTGCAGAAGCAACAAAAGCTATAAATAATTGCCATGGTAAACCAAATAATTTTGTTACAGGCTCTATAAATGTCCCCACCTTATAAATAAGACTGTTTGCTATATTCCCGTCAGGTGTATAGGCAAGAATCCAAAATACTACAGAAATGAGGATAATAATACTCAATGCTCTTTTCAGAACATTTCCCATCTTGTTTATCACAGAAGAAAATAAATTCTTCCAATGAGGTCTATGATACGGCGGAAGTTCCATAATCATTCCAAAATGCTGACTTCCCCCATAAAGTGATTTCCTAAAAATTCTATATGTGATTAGCAAATGTAGGAATGCTACTGCAAATAAACTAAGTATCACAAATATAGCCTGCTTTCCGAAAAATGTTCCTGTAACAAGACCGATTACGCCCCATGTTGACCCGCAAGGGACTACCCAAGATAATGCAATCGTCATAACCCTCTGTCCCCATGAATCAATTACTCTCGTTCCTGTGATTCCACCTATATTACAGCCGAAACTTAACAAGAACGGCATAATTGCTTTTCCTTGCAATCCTAATTTCGACATAGTGTTGTCAAAGACATAGGAAACTCTTGCCATATATCCTACATCTTCCAAGAATCCAAATACTAAGCTAATTCCCAATACATAACTTGCCATTTGCAATGCAAAAGTAATTGCAGTCATTACAGCTCCACACAAAAAGTGAAATCAGCCAATTTGATACTCCAATGGCGACAAGCCCTTTTGCCAACAATGCTGATATTTTAGGTATAACAAACCCGAACAATCCCATTAGCGGAAAGCCGATAAGCATAGAAACAATCAAACCTAAAATGATAACTCTGATAGCCATAGGGTTTTCCGAAAGCTTTTACTTGTGGCTATACGATCAAATTTGCTTCTCTTAAATACTCTCTTTTTCTGAATAACATTTTCATTGATAAGTTTATCTATCCAATCGAATTTGCAATTACCGGTTATCAGATTCCCATTTTTGATGCCTCTTAATATATCCTCTATTTCTTTAAATTTGTATTCATCAACATTATCTTTTTACCAATTCGATTACTTTCACATCTTGATCGAATAATTTCCCGACAATCCATGATTTTTGAAAAATACGCCTATCCCTTCATCAGGAATGTAATTTTTCAGCAATTTATATTTATCTCGGCGACACTTTCATATGCTCTTTCAAAAATTATTGTCTGCTAAAAATCCTTCCGCTGTCTGAACGCTCCAGAAAAAGCATCAAAACTCTTTTGTATTCCTTTTTATCTGCTGCAACGATAGGAATGACAGGTATATTCAAGGATTTTTGTAACCCCTTTTATATTTATATTTTTCCCTTGACTTGTAGCAACATCCATCATGTTCATGATTAAGACAACCGGAATATTTATTCCAATGTAGTCGAGAGCATAAATAGACTTCGATTTAATTGTGAAGCATCTGCCATAATAGTAATTAAGTCTGCGTTCCCGGTTTCTATATATTCTCTTGTTATAACTTCTTCCTCTGAATTTGCTGATAATCCGTAAGTTCTGGTAAATCCACAATCGTATAATTGGTATCTTTATACGAAAATTCGCCTTCTTTTTTCTCAACGGTTTTACCCTGGCCAATTTCCAACGTGTTGATTTGAGCCTCGTCAATCCGTTAAATAAAGTGGATTTTTCCGAATTAGGCTGTCCAAGTAAAGCTATTGTTACTCTTTTTCATATCTTAAAGTACTCCATCATTATTTTCTCTGCCTCATCTTATTGACAGCAATCATCGTATCTCTGCAATAAATTAGAATCAGTTGCTTTTTATAATTTTTGGATTACTTCAATATTGCTTCCGACAGTTATCCCAATGGATATTATTCTGCTTTGGAAATGTGTATCACCGATAATTTCAGCAACTTTCCCTTGTCTTTCTTTCTCAAAGTACTAAGCCTTTCCATAACTATCCTCCTTTATCATCCATTTTTGCTCTTTTCTTGTGTATTTACCATTTCATAGTAATGTCCCTTTTTCGCCATAAAGTTTATTATGGTCGCCCTGTTCTTCAATTATCCCATCATTTATGAGAATAATTTGATCGGCATTTTTAATCGTATGGAGTCTATGAGCAATAACAAAACAGTCTTTCCTTGCATTAAATGTTCTAAAGCCTTATTGATTTTAGCTTCATTATCTGGATCAAGAGAAGCGGTAGATTCATCTAACAGAAGAATCGGTGCATCCTTTAAAATCGCTCTTTTGCAATAGCAATTCTTTGTCGTTCGCCGCCTGATAGTGTACTTCGCCATCTTTTTATTTCTGTTTCATATCCATCTTTCATTTTTCAAAAATAAATTCGTGGCAACAAGCTAATTTTTAGCTGCTTGATAGACTTCCTCTTTTGTTGCATTAGGTTTTCCAACTTTGATATTGTTATGAGCGGTATCAGTCAGTAGTACATTGTCTTGAAAAACCTGACTCACATATTTAAGTAACTCATCAGGTTTTATAGTTCTTATATTTTTACCTCCTATTAAAATTTCTCCGCTGTTCACATCCCAAAACCTTGCAATCAAATTGGTAATTGTGGTTTTTCCTCCACCGGAAGGACCGATTAAAGCTGTACAAGTCCCCTCTTTTGCTTCAAAAGAAATATTCTTCAAAGTTGTTTTATTTCCATCATAAGAGAAGTTTACATTCTTAAATCGAATATCAAAGTTTTCCAATTCTGTTTTTCATTTTCCAACATAAGAGAGCGGCTTTTTGTTTCATATGCTTTTTTCAAGATTGCTTGCAGCTAATTTCAAATCTTTTAACAAACCATACGAATGTTCAAATGCAATTAAAAGTGCAGATAATGCTAAACTCATAAGCATAAAAGCTACAAATTGTTCAGGCTCTACTTGTCCGCCTATGAACAAATACCCACCAATCAAAAGAACGACAGGAAGTAGGAAATGACTATGACAAAATACATACTTGTAGGCAACGCCATTTTTCTTTTCCGCATCTACACTTGTCTTTCTAACATTTTTCAAGTGTGTTTATCATTCTTTCAAAATGTTCACTTGTCATATTGGCTGACTTAAATGCCTCATACCTTGAATGTACTCTAAAATAATAGAAATCATCTTAGAATTTAGTTTTCTTTTTCTTGCTCCATATTTTTCTATCATTTTGTTGCCCCATACCAACATAGGATATGCAATACAATACTAAACACTCTAATAATGCAAGCTTCCAATCGATAAAAATGTACCTAATAAAATCAATACTGCTGTAACTGCCGTTTTATAACCGAAGGCAAGGTGTGCATTATGATCAGTTCAAAACTACTCAAATCCTTTGTAAGAGTTGATAATAGATAACCACTACTATTTTTGCAAATGACCAAGGCTCAAACTCCTATAATGATTTGCTAAACTCAAACGCATATCCCCACACATTTCAGCTCCTCTTGAAAAGCTTAAATAGTATGCGTGTCTATAAATGAGTATTCTTACAATCATGCTTATAAAAACATATTGCAGTGTATTCTATGATTAAACTTTTTAGTTAATGTATTTTGCAATATATTAACAACGGTAAAATAGATCATTAAATACAAAAACAATACTTCCTATCGAATCCATAACCATTAGAAAAATCGGTAAAATACAATTTTTCTTTTTCTCTTTCAGAAGTGTTCTAATAATCTTAAGCATTTGCACTTACCTCCTCTCCAAAGTAATCTTTTTGTGTATGTGTTCCACATACTCTCATGAGACCCCTTTTCTTTTCTAAAAAGAGTTTTATGTGTTCCAACCTCTACGACTTCCCCTTCATCAAAGACGACAATTTGATCTGCGTTCTTAATAGTATGCAAACGATGAGCAATCATAATGATTGTTTTTATTTTTCAACAAGTTTTGAAGTGCTAACTGTATCTGATATTCATTTTCTATATCTGAATATGAAGTTGCTTCATCAAAAATAATAATTGGAGAATCCTTGAGTATTGCCCTTGCGATTGAGATTCTTTGTTACTGTCCACCCTGACAATTTCACCCCTTGATTCCCAATTTTTGTCTGATATCCATTCGGTAAACTCATAATAAAGTCGTGAATTTGTGCTGCTTGCAGCCTCAATAATCTTATTTTCATCTGTATCTGTTCCCATACAAATATTCTCATAGAGAGTATCTTCCAAAAGAAATACATCTTGAAAAACAAATGATGTAATATCCATCAAATTATCTATTTTTAATTCATTGATAGGTATATCGTTGATTTTAATTGCTCCACTTGTTACATCCCAGTACCTACCAATCAACTGTGCGGCAGTTGTCTTACCTGCACCGAAGCTCCCACAAAAGCATTTATTGTATTTGGTTTTAAGGACAAATTGATATGTTGTAATGCTTTATTTTTTGTTTCTTCATCGCCATAACTGAAAGTAACATCTTTAAAAATCTATTTCCATACACTCATTCTTGTTTATGATTTTTGTTCCGTCTTTCAGTTCATCCATATCCATTATTTTTAATGTTATTCAGTCCGCTTCCAAGCTCCATAGATTGCATAAAGATTGTTACCATATTTAAGAACGAAACGAAAAAGCACATTGTAAGCATAATAAATAGCAAATAGGATGTTGTTGATAAAGAATTTCTCAAAAAGAAATATCCTCCGAATGGCAATGTAAATAAGATTGCTGAATCCAAAAACTACTAAGGTTATTGATAAAGGATAGAGAACTCATACATATCTTTTTCAACAAGCAATATACGCATTCAATGAATTCCTATATTGTTCAAATTTTTCTGCTGTTAACTGATACATTTTTAATGACAGGCATAGCCTTTATAAATTCATTTTGCTGAAGCATTTAAATCAGCAATATCTTCGGATAGCTCCGTTGACATGTCAGGATAATTTTTCATCAGCATCATCGGAACTCCCTAATCCTAAAATCATAGGGATTAACATAACAAGTGCCATCATCCAATTTAATTTCAACATGAAAATAAACATAATAACCGGAACAACTGCTACCTGTGCTAATTCCAAAAGTGCTATGAGCTAAAAATTTTCAACTCTATCCACATCATCAAACAACAATGTTTTTAATTTCTCCGGGGCATGCTCTTGAAAGAATCCCAAATTAAATTTTTGAAATATGATTTACAACTTTCAGCTTAACTCTGTGTATTGTGTTAAAAAGCTGCTGTATGAGATAAAATGCCCTGCAAATGACATTAGTATTGCTTGCAAAACGGCACTTGTAATTCCTATACCTGCCCACATTTAAAATTTCTGTATACGAAATATTTTTCTGGAATATCATTAGTAATATCTTATAAACTACAAAATAAGGAACTAATGATAAAGCCACAGAAATGACAGATAAAAACATTCCTAACGTAGCTTTTTCTCTCATCTTTTTGCTAATTGGAATACATAAGATATCCCTGTCTTCTTTTTCCATTAGTTATTCCATCTCCTTTCCTGACCGTTAGCTATATCTAACTAACCACATTTATTATAAAGCTATTTTTATAACTCAAAATCTTACTCTGAATTTCATTGTTGCTTGTAATTCCTTTGTTTACAGTCTATTTATCGCTATTTTTCATTTACATTTTTATAAATTTGTGATATATTCAAATAAATTTATGATATTAAAAGAGGTGAGCAGAATTGATGGATAGAACTGTTATTGATTATTTAACAAACTTAGTACATGACGCTCCTTTTTATTCCTGTTCCAACTTTTATCAACTGAAAACAAACAAATCTTTTCAAATAGATCCCAATTTTGGCAAAGGTACTTTTTCGCATACTAAAATTTGACAGCAGTTTAATTCTAATTTTAATTGCTGACTTTACTCCAAATGAAACAATGGAGAAAATAACCGAAGTATCTGAAAAGTATTTAGAGATTAGCCAATTTGAAACAGAAAGCAGTTCATTTTTAAAGTCGGTGGCAGAAAGTTAAATAATGTAGAAAAAGGGTATATATTGTTACTTAAATACGGAAAAAGAAAACTATACCTATTGCGAAGCAAATACGCCTGTAAAATTCACGAAAATAATCCTGACTAAAGAATACTTTTGATACTTTCTTAAAAATTAAAAATATGATTTTGAATATGAGAAAAAGCAAAGATTCTCAATTCTTATTTGTTAAAAACTCAAAATTCCCTCAGCTGAATTTTTATATTTCAGCAGATAAGAGAGTCCCAAGCCGAGAGGAAAAATTTTGCCTTTATATTTGGAAAGCAAAGTTATGGAACTGTTATCTATCATAATTACAAGGTTAGAAGAAAAAGAAAAATATATCCATTTGTCTTAACTAAAAAAAGATAAGCAAAATCTGAAAAGAGTTGTATCAGCTATGAAAGAAAAAGATTTATCTGTTCATATTGACGGACTTGAACTCTCTAAAATTGCTTTAATGAGTCCTGCACGATTTCAATTAGCTTTTTCGCAAATACTACAGTGTTCCTCCCTACGAGTACTTAAAAGAATTAAGGCTTAATAAAGCACTATTATGTGCTGAAAAATCCTGAGCATAAAAATATCTACGATAGCAAAAAGTTGGCTATACACACGGGACATTTTTGCTAAAATATTCAAAATCAACTTATGGTATCACACCAAGTAAATATAGAAGTACAATTACTTAAACTAATATTAGAATTCAATATGTGCTTAACGCTTGCTACCATAATCAGTCTTTTTGTAGCTAAGCACAGTAAGTGTACGGACACTTACGGAAAAATTGACAGAAGCAGCCCTTGGGGATCTGCTCTTTTTATCAATTTTTAGTTTGTTAGGGAGAACCCTAAGACCCCGAAATACATATAAAAGGAGGAATTACCCTATGGCAAATAGGATACGAAATGAACGACTTGAAATTAAATTAACTGAAGAAGAAAAAGCTCTTTTTGAAGAGAAAAGGAAACTTGCAAAGTGCAGAAATATGAGCTATTTTATTCGCAAATGCGTTTTGAAAAGGAGATTTATCAGGTAGATTTAGCCTTTCCAGGGATTTACAAGTCTTACTTTCCAATGCTACAAATAATATCAATCAGATTGCAAAGAGAGTAATCAGACAGGTATCATCTATAAAGATGACATCCATAATATGAAAAAGCAATTGAACATTTTTCAAAAAGAGCTGTGGCAAATTCATTCACTACTTCTGAAAAGAACATCTGAAACGGAAGGTGAATAATAATGGCTATTACAAAAATACACCATATAAAATCAACCCTTCATCTTGCTATCGACTACATTGTAAATGGAGATAAAACAGATGAACAGCTATTAGTAAGTACTCATAAATGCCATGAATCAACTGCTCATACTCAGTTTTTAAGGACAAGAGAAAAACGTAGGAACAAAAGGAACCGTTCTTGCAAGACATCTCATTCAATCATTTTTACCGGGAGAAACAAGTCCTGAATTGGCTCACCAGATTGGTGTATGGAGCTGTGTAAAAGATACTCAAAGATGAGTACGAATTTGTCTTATCTACCCACATAGATAAGGGACATATCCACAATCACATCATCTTCAATAATGTAAATATGGTAACAGGTAGGTGCTACCAGTCTAACAAGAAAAGCTACCACCAAATCCGTTATCAGAGCGATAAGTTATAAGAAAAATAACCTATCTGTCATTGACGAGTTTTTACGAAAGCTAAGAAAAATATAAGATTAACGGTAAATCTTGGTATGAAAACGAACAGGCAAAACATGGCACTTCTTGGAAAAAGTAAGCTTCAATTTGACATTGATAGAATAATAAAACAGTCAAAGGACTGGAGCGAATTTTAAAGAAGATGGCTGATCAGCTATGAAATCAAATACGGTAAGCACATTGCTTTTAAGTCAAAAGATAAGGCGAGATTTACAAGGGCTAAAACAATCGGGGAAGATTACACCGAAGAAAGATTAAAAGAACGCATTGCAGAAAGAGAGTTTATAAAGACTTCTGCCGTCAAAAAACGCATCGGCAATGTTATTGACATGAACACAAATGTTAAAGTAAAAGAAAGCAAAGGCTACGAATATTGGGCAACCAAACATAACATTCATACAATGGCTGAGTCTGTTATCTTTCTCAGAGAACAAGGTATTAAATCCGTTAAGCAACTTGATGAGTACATCCAAAAAGCAGCCGATGAAAGGCAAAATTTACAGGATAAAATCAAGGTTATTGATAAGGTAATGCAGGAGCTTTCTGCCACTATGGAACAAGTTCATACCGTTAAAAAATACAGGGCATACTACAAGGAATATAAGGCAAATCCGTCTGATAAGTCATTTTTTAAAGAGTACAAAGCTCAGATTACCTCTATATGAAAAATGCCCTTTCAGAACTTAAAAATCCTATTCCAAGCTCCCAAATTCAAAGGATATTTTAGCTGAGCTTGATAAATTACAAGAGAAGAATACCCTTATGCAAGAGTATTCTTCCTCAAAATCTACTATGGATGAACTTTACAAGATACGAAAAAATTATGGAATTTACATGGGTAAGGAGATGGAGAGATAGCTTTTTCTATATTCTCCTCTTACCTTGTTTTGTTTGATCATGCACTTAATTGCTTCATCAATATTGAAAACTGTACCTTTTCCATCTATCCATCTATCCCAAAAATCAATAGTTTGAACTTTTAGGTTCTTCTTTAGGTTTATCTAAAATAATTTTAGTAGGTAGCTTAATCGAATCTCCAATACAATACATTCTCCAACATCAAGATTTGGTAATGTTTCAACCAAGCCTACCAACGAATCAGTTAACATAGTTGCTACTGCTGATTTATCTCTATCATTCGTAATTTTTAAACTTATAATATTATTGCATTGAGATATTTATAGTAGAATTTAATTCCGCAGGTCTTTGAGAAACAATCACCAATGAAACACCATATTTTCTCCCCTCTTTAGATATTTTTCAAATATCTCCAGCGATTTATTCTCAACCGCTTTCAATTTCGTTGTATCTCTCGGCATATATATAGTGTGCTTCATCGCAAATAAAGGCTATAGGATGCCTAGTCTCATCTGTTTTAGGCGACATCCAAAAATTGACTTCATAGTACCAGTCTTGTAACAATCCCTATTATTATAGGTAACATATCTGATGGGACTTCGATAAATCTGTACTTTTTATTTTTATCTAGTCCATTATTTTATCAACAAATTCTTTCAGATAGCCAGCTCTTACAGTATTATCTTTCATTAAATACAAACCCATATTTTTATCATCTATTTTTGTCTGAAGTCTCGTAATAAAGGTTTGTTAATTTCCATAGTATTGACCTTGTTTCGTCTTTTGCTTGTCCTTTTTATCTCCGGGTTTTATAGTACTTCACCTGTTGTTTCTTCCTTTATATTTTTCATCCTCTAAATATGCTTTTAACCCTTTTGCTGAAAAAGGAATCAGCGTATCTGCTGTAATTATTTCGGATGAAAATTCAGTCATATTTTCTTCAAGATACCTTTTCTTATGCTCTAAAAATATATTTAATTACTGCTGCCCTTTTGATTTGTAGATGTCCTTCAGAAGATTCAATAAACAATGAATGAATTTCCTCATAATTAAAAACCACAAAAGGAATATGTAACCCATCCTCAGAGTCACAAATTTTTATCTGTTCAGCATAACTTTAATTCATTGTATTCACCATGCAAATCAAAAACAATTAAATTAGCGTGCTCCAACTCATTTGCTTTTTCAAGAATATTTGCTACAGTAAAAGATTTTTCCACTTCCAGTACTTCCTACTATTGTTGCATGTCTTTGATCTGCTTTCCATCCAAAATAGCTTCAACAGTTTTATTACTTTGCATATTTGCCAATAATTAATCTTTTTCTGAAGATACTCATTTTCAAGAGAGTTCATAATAATAGAGAGCTTTACCATCTGCCAAATAAACTTTGCTATTGATTTCAGGATAAGTGTTCACTGCTCTTTTGAAAATATTTTTGTTTAGTTGAAGACAATTTTTATAAAATGTACCTACTAAAAGTTATATTGCAAAAAGTTATATGAATACTCTTGTTCTTCAGTTTCTTCGTCATCGATATCAATTCTTTTTTGCTCACCCTAGTTACTATTCCAATTAGTTTTTCATCTGCATTATTTCCAGATAAAACAACTATATCATTTATTTTTAGCCTATTTAAATTTCTTCCTTTTCTACTGATACAGATACTTTCTTGGTATCAACATTTTGAACAACTCCAACTTCTTGATTTAAAATAATTTTGAATATCTTCCATAATTTTCTCTCCTATCCTAAAAAGTTTCGAAAATACATTTATATCCCATAATTCCTTATTTATATTATATTTTTACCTTTATATCCATATAATTCCTTCTTCTGTACCGCTTTCTTTCTCTTCATATTTATAAAATAAAGTCCAATTTTCATTTTTCATTGTTCTATCTAAAAAGATTTTTTTATCGTTCTTGTCAAGACAACCACATCCTTTTTGAGTATCCTCAAATACTGTATTAAAATGCTGGTCATTAAAAACCATATCCATAAATAAATATAGAAAAATTCTTTTTAGAGTCTGTTATCAATTCATTAAAAAATTTCTCTATGACATCTGAAAATACCGTTAATCATTCCTGACTTATATTTCATACTGCCTGGTGCAATAATATCTATATACCGCTTGTTATCTTTAGTAGTTGATAATCATTAATCTGATATTCCCTCATCATTCTTTTTATCCAATTGACTGATCCATGTGGCTTAAATAATCTTACTAAAGGAACGCTCTTAGATCATAAGGTTGTCTTTAGTATATTTTCATTAAAAGTTTGATACATATTCCCCGAAAACCTAATGTAGTTGATAGCTTTTTAATTTATCACAAATTAGTTCTATAATTCTGTCATAATTAGGGAGTCATTATATCGATTACTTGATTGTTTACACTTACAGTTCCTAATAGGTACTTTAATAATTTTTCAAATCCGGAAATTTCATTTAATATATTAAAATGCTGGTTATATTCTTCATCTAAAATAAATTCACTCGTTATCTCTCGAATTGTTTTCCACAAACGATTCTTCACTTATTGAAACATCTAATAAGGCTGCTTCCAATCCTTCATCTTTGATCTTCCCTTTATATTTGTTCCACTGTTCTTGTAACTCTAAATCACCGATACTTTCAAACGACTTCTCCAATTTTTCAGCCAATTTCGACATTCCCGGAATATTCATTGCAATAAGCCCTGTTCCAACTATCAATTTAGGAAATTTACACCTGATAGGTATCGTTCCTTAATGTCCATAAATATTGGCTCAAATTCTTCACTATCTATATTCATCACTACACTCCATAATTTCTTCAATACCACAATCCAAAGTATTGCAAATTCTAAGTAAAACATCCGTCGTTATATTCTGCCCATTCTTCATTTTGTAAAATGTGCTTTTTACTTATTTTTGCCTTTTCCATCAATTCATTATTTGTCATATCTAAATCAATAAGTTTTTGAACAATTTTTATAGCTAAATACTCTCATCTATATTATTATCCCTGTAATTACATTTAGAGTTACATATGGTTCTTTTAGTTTAATAAAAACTATCTAATTTTGTTCTTCTAGCCAAGATATAAAATCCATAATATCATTAAATTCTTTTTATTTCTTCACTATCCTCATCTATAATTCCATATTGCTTGTAATACGGCAATGCACTTTCAAAGTCAATATACACAATGACCTTTTCGAATCTATTTCATTTCCAATTTTCTCATAATTTTATCAATACACAACTCATACATATTTTTATATAGGCGAATTAAATCTAATTAGCTTTTTGCAAATTCTATCCCTTTATTTTCTGCAATCCTCATTAAATACTTTTATCTGACATTACATCTAAATTAATCAAGTTGTTTTTCAGCTTCAATCCATCTGATTGCTTCTTCTTTATCAAATGCTTTAACATATAGCTAATGTCAATCTATCAATAACATGAATGTTATTTGGATATTTAGTTATATAAAAATATTAACACCTTATATCGCACTATTGGTGGTAATAATGAAAATGACCGTAAAACATCACTTCTTGATCCAAATTCATAAGTTTCAAAATAATTTATAAGCATAAATGAAAGCATATCCAAAAAGCTTATCCACGATTTTTGTCAAATTCATCAGATGTAACCTCTTCTAAATACTCAGTATGAGTAAATTTATTACCATCCTGTTTTAATATTATCTAATGCTTCTTTTTAAAAACTCACTATTATTGAGAGCATCAATTTTTTAGATATTTCATTTACAATCAATCGTCATTTTTACTTGGATTAATATCTCAAAATTTTTCTCACTATCACTTCTGCACTACTGGCGAATGGTAGCAATTTTTATTTCGGTTAGATCTCCGAATAAAAATATCCCCCATTAAATCTTTTTGCCAATATTTGATATTTCTCCATTATCAAATTTTTCGTTCAACAACAGCCCTTCCAAAGAAAACTATATTTATTGTATTATACCATAAATATACTTTTTCATAAATATATTCCTTTAATCGAACTCACAAAAATAAAATAGTCGGTGCAGCCCTAAGACCACACCGACCATAAATTTATCTCTCAGCCTCTTTCGATGCTTCTTTCTTTTCTTTAGGCTTTTCCTTATCTTCAGCCTGATATTTCTTGATAGCTCCAAGAACAGATTCTTTCTTTTCTTCCTGTCCTTTCATCTGCTCTCTTTGCCTTTAAGAGTTTTTGAAGAGTATTCTGATACTACTATGCTCCTTGCCGTTATCATCAATGGATGTTTTGATTTGTCCAAAGAGCTTAACAAAATCTCCCTGTTTAAAGTCCTTTGGAATATCACTTTTTTCTCCATAAGCGGAGCAATTATGATATACCTTATTACCTTCATCATCTTTGGATACTACGGAGAAGTTCCTACCCTAAATACTTCTCCGTTCTTATTTTCCTTTCAACTACATCAACCTTGCCCACAATATTCCCAACGATATTTACAAGATTGTCTTTTTCTTCCTGAACATACGGCAAATCTTTTATCTGTCCCTGTTCTCGTAAATCTTCAATCATATAGTCAAATTCCTCATGCAGCAAATTAACGGTGTCTTTGTCCATATAAGCATCGTATAGTTTTGTCTAATGCACTTTCATCAGTTAATGCCCTTTTTCCATGCTTATAATCGCCTTAACAAAGTCCTTATGGTATATCATTTACCATATCTTCAATTCTATCTTTCATTGTTTTGTAATCCATGTTTTATCTCCTTTCATGGTAAAAGGGAGGTTGCCCTCCCTTTATCTTAAAAATTCCTGTTCTTTTTGCAGTTTGTTTTTTCTTCTGTTTGCGTCTCTTCCTGATAAGCTCTTATCTGTCCTAAAATAGATGGTTTATCTTCTGTTCTTCGAGAAGTTTCTTCTTTTTGTGTGGAGATTATCTTCCCACATCATAGGTTGATTCAAAGTAATCGCTGTCCTGAAATCATTGTCATATCTATCGATGATACCGTCATTATCGAGGTCTTTGCAAGCGAACTCATAGAGTTTCCCTCATCATCAATGTCCAGTCCGAGAGCTGTCTTTAAGTCCTCGGAATCCACATAGACTAAATCTTCAAAAAGAGGATAGCTCTATTTCATTTTTCATATTCCTTAGAGCTTCATTTTCTCCCTTGTTTTCGTAGTCAAGCTCTCTGTTTTTGATTGGAGTATCATCAATATACTGTGTCCATGTTTTAGCTCTAAATTCAGTCTCGTACTGAATCCCATGCCTCATCCGGTGTATTCGTATACGCAATGCCTATGTGCTCCATATCAGGATACAAGGTGCTAAACTCATCATAGCTATGGTTTTCTTCATACTCTCTGTTGCAAAAGTCTATGATAGCTCTTTTTACATCTTCCACAAGAGGATTGTCATTTCTCTTTTCTTCCACTTCTCCCATATCGAGGCAGCTTATTGAGTTCTGCAAGCCTTACACCTTATTTTTTAGTTCATCTGCCTTTTCAAAAAGGCTTTTTGAGTTCTTCTTTGGCATTTTTCAAGCTGTTCTTTTGTGCTTGTAAGCTTCTCCCAGTCTTTTCAGTTTTTCAGGCATTTTCTCGAGGACATTATCAAGTCTTGTGAGATTACCGTCCGCACTTGTTCCAAGCTCTCCGGAATGCTTTGCAGCACCGTTTTAAGCTGAAATTATGAGAGTGGTAAAAGAAAGTTATAGCTTACTTCCAAGTCCATATTTCTATACTTTCCTATCATCTTACTTTCATTGATTTTTACGGTCCTTGATAGCTTCAAGTAGCTTTTTCTCCTGCGAACTTTTTATCAAATATTTTCTCGCCTTTTTATGGTTATGGAAGTAAATTTATTTTCCGCTTCTCCTTGTGGTCTCACATCAGCTATATCTTTCTTTACAGCCTCAATTAATCCTTTTCCGTCCTTGCGATTTCTTCTAGGATACTTTTTGCGACCTTATCCTCTAACCTATAACGATTGGATTTGAAGTTTCTTCAAGCATTTTAAGTTTTGTAACCTCATTGTCCAAATCCATTTTTCTTTTTGATTTTCGGATCACCCTGGCAAGAGCCTTTATCTCAGCGTAGTTAAGGGAGCTTTCGTCCACATCTTCCGCAACACGAACGGGAGTTTTTGAAGTCATAATCTGTGAAATGAATTTCTGCTTATTTTCTATGGTCTGCCAAAGGTACGCATCAAAGGTATTCTCCGTTACATAACGATAGATATTCACTTCTTTGTTTTCATTACCCTGTCTTACAATTCTTCCTGCTCTCTGCTCTAAATCAGCAGGACGCCATGGGACATCGAGGTCATGAATTGCAACCAGTTTGTTTTGAACATTCGTGCCGGCTCCCATTTTCTGAGTAGAGCCGAGTAATATCCTCACATCTCCTTTCTTACCTTTGCAAAAGAGTTCATCTTTTTGTTTATCTGAATTAGCTTCATGGATAAATGCTATTTCTTCTTTTGGTATGCCCATTGCGACAAGTTTACCTCTAATATCATCATAGATATTAAACTCTCCATCGCCTTTCGGTGTGGACATATCGGAAAATAGAAGCTGTGTTGATCTATCATCTTTTGTCTTATCCCAAATGGCAAACACATTTTTCACGCAGACATTGACCTTGCTGTCAGGATTATCGGGTAGTAGAGGATTGATTAAACGCTGGTCTAAGGCAAGCTTCTTACCGTCATTGGTGATTTTCTCATATTATCTTCATCAGGCTCTACCACTCTGTTTCTGACATCATCAGCTCTTTCAGATAGGCTCTTTAAGATTTCCTTTTGCTCTTCACTTGGCAAAGTCTTAATAACTTCATAGTGTGCTTCAGGTGTTGGAAGATTGAGCATATCTGCTGTCTGAATATCTGCAACCTCCTTGAACATAGACATAAGCTCCGGAAGATTATAGAACTTTGAAAATCTTGTTTTTACCCTATATCCTGTTCCTTCAGGAGAAAGTTCAAATGCAGACTGCGTTTCTCCAAAGGTACTTGCCCAAGCATCAAAATGCTCCATGATTTTTCTTTAGGTTTTCATACTGAAGATAACGCTGCATGGTATAAAGCTCCGTCATAGAATTACTTACGGGCGTTCCTGTTGCAAAGACTATTCCTTTACCACCCGTCATTTCATCCATATATCTACACTTCATAAACATATCGGAGGACTTAAATGCTTCACTTTGACCGATACCTGCTACATTCCTCATTTTTGTGTAGAGATAGAGATTTTTGTAATTGTGTGCTTCGTCGATAACTAGCTTATCTACGCCGAGTTCTTCAAAGGTAATAACATCATCTTTCTTAAAAATCATCATTTAATTTTTCAAGTCTTGTTTCAAGTTTCTTCTTGGTCTTTTTCAAGCTGTTTTACTGTAAAAGTTTTGGTTTCTATCATGCTTATATTCCTCCACATAGTTAATGATTTCATCAATCTGATCCTGAATATGTTTCTCCTGATATTCCTTACTCATAGGAATCAAACTGCAGTGCCCGATCACAACCGCATCATACTCTCCTGTTGCAATTCTTCCTATGAACCTTTTTCTATTTTTCGGCTCAAAGTCTTTTATCTGCTACCATAATGTTAGTCGATTTGATATAACTGCATAAATTCTCCCTATTTGACCTGTTAGATGGTTCGGTACAACAAAGAGTGATTTACGTACATTCCAAGCCTTTTACTTTTTCCATTGCAGGAAGCCACCATTTCAAAGGTCTTTCCGCTACTAACCACATGGGCAAGAAGCGTATTTCCTCCATACAAACTTCTTGCAATAGCATTTTTCTGATGAGGTCTAAGCTCTATTTTCGTATTCATTCCTCAAAAGATAAATTATCTCCGTCATATCTCACGATTTCGGATAGAGTTAAAACGCTCGTTATACAATTTTACAAGACGGCTTTCTTTCTATCGCTGATCGTTAAATATCCAGTTCTTAAATTCTTCCTTTAAAAGCTCCTGTTTTTGTCCCGCAAGAAGCGTTTCTTTCTTATTTAAGACAGAACTTTTTGAGCCATCCGGATTTTCAATCTGGTCAAAGACTTTTGTTTCTTTTAAGGTTTAAGGCATCTTCAATCAGCTTATATCCGTTTACCCTTGATGTTCCGTAGGTCATTTCTGCAAGATCGTTGCCCTTATCTCTGCTCTTTCCTTCAATATTCCATTCGCTTGTCAGGTTTGAGAATTTGACTTTAATATCCCATTTGGCATAACCCGGAGTTTTAAGTGTTTCAAAGATGAATTTCTCTATATCCTTAATCGGTATCCAAGTTGCACCAGACGAACGCTGATTTCACTTGCTTCCAGTTCTTTCGGTAATACTTTGGTAAGTTCCGATTTTTGATATTCCAAACGGTTCATCTCATAGCTTATCAGCTCTTTTTCTTTTCCATCTTCCGCATAGCCAAGATGAGGTAGTTCCTGTCCGTCTGTCTTAACTTTTGAAGGTAACTGTCTACGATGGTAATCTTCTCTCTGATATTCCCTGATAGGTATTCGTCCTTTGTAACATAGCCATACTTATATGAATTGCTGCCATCTATGCACAGGCAGCAAAAGGCAAATCTCCATCTTCGCTAAAGGATAGTGGTCTGTAAAAGTTCTGTTCTTCCCTGATACTTAGATAAATCTCTCCCTTAATTCTTCTATTAGAGTAGGTCTATCTTTTCCCGTCAGGCTTTCCATATAGTCAAAGTCCACATAGCCTTTTTCCGACATAGATAACACAAGAGATTCCAAAGAAGTATCTACATGGTCAATGGTCTTTTGCCTTTGTGATTGTCCTCTTGCTGAAAATATCTCCCTTTGCCTTAAAGTTTTTCTTCTTCATCAAGGATTTCAATGGAGGAAACAAGCGGGAAGTTACTGTCCTCTTTTAAGCTCTGTATTGGAAAGGTTATTTACAAAGCCATGTTTTCTTTGAAAAAAACCGTCATAGACTTCATTGAGCTTTTTCTTGAGCTTTCTTTACCTCATCATCGGAATAGTCCTCTTCTGCTTATAAATGACATCTTTTAGGACTTCATTCAATTCAAGATAATCCTTAATCTTTTCCTTGTTTTTTCTCCGTTACTTCTTTCTTTACGAAAAGTGAGTTTTCTCTAGATACACTTTCCACCATCAATAATGATAGGAAAGTTCTTGACATCATCTGTTGCAGGTATTGTAGCTGATTTCATCATCAAGTAGCTCTATTTCTTCATACTTTGCATCTTTAGAAATTTCTCTCACTTGCTTTTGTAAGTAATTCCTTTTAGTCAGCATTTTCTTTGAAGGCAAACCATCGTATTTCCAAATCTTCCGGATACTTCCTCCATACTTCCAAGCACCATCTCAGGATGATCCACAAATGCATTTGTTATAGGGTAAGTCCTTTTTCATCTTCAGATAGATGTATCCAGTCCTCATCCCTTTCCTTATACGACTCTTTTTCTTAGAAAAATAATATCTGATGTTACTTCGTTCTGGCAACACCCTTTAAAAGGTATCATTTGAAGTCTGATAGCTCCTAAGAACTCTGCTCTTGCCGCAAGATATCGTCTGACGCTTTTCGTCCTTTTTATCCATTGTGCCACTTGATGTAACAAAGGCGATAATACCTCCGTTTCTTACTTTATCAATGGACTTCTGCAAAGAAATAATCATGGATCAGGAAGTTATTTTGTTGTACTCTCTGTCATTGAGCCTGTATTCTCCGAACGGCACGTTTCCAATCACCGCATCCAAAGAAGTTATTGGAAAAGGAAGTTTCTTCAAGTCCTTTAATCTGTATGTCGCTTTCAGGGTATAATAGTTTTTCCAACACGACCGCTTACTGAGTCAAGTTCAACACCGTAAAACTTTGACTTACTCATTTCATCAGGAAGATTTCCGATAAAGCTTTCCAACTCCCATACTTGGCTCTAATATATTACACGCTCTTAAATCCCATACCTGCAAGCGTCTTATACACGCTGTCAATAACTGCTTTTCGGTGTAAAAGCTCGTTAAGGTTGACTCCTTGCAGCTTCATATTCAGATGGTGATAGATTCTCCTTTAAGAAACTTCTGCAACTTCCCATTGTCCTTCTTTACTTTCGTCAAACACATCAGCAAGTCCGCCCCATCCTACATACTTTGCCAAAGTTTCCTGAGCGGTACTATCAGCTCTTTTGTCCACCTCTACACGATTAAGCATAGAGATTGCTTCAAGGTTATTGTTTAATCTCCACTGTGAGACAACTTTTCCAGGTAGCGTTTTCTTCTGTGATTTTGAAGTGCGCCTCTCATCTTTCTTTTATTTCTACTTCCCTCAGTAGTCTTTTCCAAGTTTCGTATAGGTTAGATTTTCAAATAGACTATTAAGGTCGCTTTCAAGACGATGAGGAATTAGCATCGAGCCACCTGTTATCACCGCCAAGATATTCGGTGATTGTCCTTGACTGTTATTGTCTTTAGTTATTTCCCATATCATCAAAGCGTGTGATATATAGGCTTTATCCTTATATTTAACTTCATCACCAACAATAAAATTTGGTCTTTCAATAGCTACCTGCTTTAATAAATCCTCATCCCCCTCAAATGCTACAATCGGGATTTGATGATTGCCACTTCTTACCGGATCAGCTATAAATCATTTTCTTCCTGTGATTTTGTTTTAGAAATTTCCTTTAGTGTATTCTTCATGATTAAAAATAGACGGTATCTCCTCTTTAACTTCAAATTCATCTGCAAGGCTTTTCCTTTTTCATTAAGTTCTACTTCTCTCTTTCCTTTAGATAGTCAACATAGCGTTCCTTGAACAGGTGTTGCAGCTACTCTTTTCTTCTGTTTCTTCAGATACATCAAGCTCTGTTTCTTCTTCAAAGCTAAGCTCCCATTGCAGGCTGATTAGAGCTCATGCTCATCCATCTGCTTTGACAAGTTCCGTATCTTTAAGTTCTCTAGAGGTCTTTGGAAAATCTTCAAAAATAAGCCTTTGGGCATTTAATTCTTTCAATTCTTCAAGATTGAAATATCCCCATTCAGGTTCAATCTCAGTACAAGTCCGAAAAGCTATCACCACTTTCCCTATCGTATTCTGTCATATACCAAGTCCATACTTCTCAATGGAATGATATATGCAGCATGAACTTGCTTTATCTCGCTAAAGATACATCTTCTTGTGCATAAAGTTCAGGCACTCTTTCAAGCATTTCATCGGTCATCAGATTTTCAGGATCATCTTTGGGCACAATATTGCGGTTCTTTTGTTTTTCTATTTCTGCCTTTATTTCCTGTTTCCCGTTTCTTCAAGATAGAGATTTTAGAAAGTAGCTCATCTATATGCTTTTGCCTGACTTGACCAAGTAAGGAGCACATCTCTGCAATCATTCTTTTTGTAATTTGAAGTCCTTCGCATCGTGCCATTCATCGCTTCCCATTGCCCCTGAAACAGCATGAGAACTTCCCCGATGCCATACCCATCTTTAAGAAGTTAGCTTTTCTCAGCGTATGGTTTTCTTTTGAAAATTTTTGTAATCGCTCTTTTCCCTTATCTATTCCGCTTCCTCTGAAATAGTAACTTGACTTCATCTTCTGTAATAAAGGTTTTACTTTATGAGCTCTGTCAGATTGGTACTATATCCCTTTCGTGGCAGCTCAAGTTCCTGTAATCTCTGATAAAGATTATCTACCTTGTGGTAGTGAAATCTTAGTACATCTCTATTTTCTTTATATCCTGCTAAAAACCTGCTGTATTCTTTCTTTTTAATTGTTTCCTTTTAGATATTCCAGATTTTTAATGCTCAGATAATCTTTTTCGTTTTTCTTGCGGAAAGCCACCACCTCTTTCAAAAAGAGTTGAAATATCTCTTGCTCTATTCCTTCTCTCTCGCTTAAATCGTGCGTTAGATACCATAAGGATTCTGAAATTCTATCCCTCTATAGTCCTCATGCTCTAAAAGTTCTACATTTGTAGCAAACTCACCGCTATTGAAGCTTTCGTCTATTCTGCTTGCTGCTTCATTCCAACTTAAAACCTGCGTATCATCTTTCTCTTGCAGATGTCCGTAGCTAAATGAATACCTTTATCCGAATACCAAGAAGATACCTCTTTCATCAATGTAAAATCCGTTTCACCTCTAAAAGGTATCTTTGAGGTATTCTCCCTAATTCTTCATTGCTCTTTCCTTTAGAAAAACTCAGCTATAAGGGAAGTCTACTCTCAGTGATTTCTCCGTTAATATGACAGTATCATATCGTTCTGATTAAGAGGAATAGTAAAGCCTCATCTGTCCATAAGAATTTTCAGGCAGAAAAGATAGCTCTTATCAGCTCTCTTATCTCTACTTCAGTATTTTCTTTTAGATTTCCACGATTTCCTTGATGGTCATCTCTTGAGGGCTGAAATCATTGCTCCATACCGTGGATTGTTCTCGTCCTCATCTTCCACGCCGCCATCAGTTTCCCCGGCTTCTCCGCTCTCATAAAGTCTATCGCTTGTTTTTGAATATCCATCAGGTGTCCTGTCAGCTTCTTCTCCTGTAGATCCACAACATCTCGAAATGGCTCTGCCTCGCCTCTCGAAAGATAAGTGAGTCTCATCACTGCGTAAATCAGATCGGGAATTCTTTCATGAAATCCGTCTGTTCCTCCAAGCTGTTTAGTGTATCTCCTGATTTTCTCTATTATCTCGTCCGTACTCTCCATTTCGGAGAACTCGCTCTGTTTTCATTTCTTTTCTGATCATCTCGTCGAAGTACATTTTCTTCTATCCTCAATTTCTCTCTAATCTTATTATATCCTGCTTCTTTACCTCTTAAAAACTTCTGTAAAAGCTCTTTACTTTTTCTGAATGGTCGCATCAATGATATTTCACTAATCCGATACGCTTTCACCAAGACTCATTAGAGATATGCTGTCAAGTCTTTGAAAGTACTCCCTCTTAAAAGCTCATAATCTATCGAATAATCTAACTTAAATCTTGACGCTACCGCATAGCCACCGAGTCCCTCACAAACTTGGTAAAGGATATTCTATCCTCATCCGCTACTCTAAGTTCATTCATTAAAGTATCTATTTTTCATCACCGTAGAGTCTGCTTAAAGAAAAGATGTTTTCAAGTGTGTCTTTACTTTCACTCATAGCCCCTCGCTTTTAATCATTTCCTTTAACACATCTTGATGGTTTTCTTTGTCAAACTTCCAAAGATTTACTTCGTTGACATCTCGTTTCTTGAAACTGTCTGACCTATATCAAAAAAATATAGTCCACTTTTTGAATGTGCCATAGTCCTCAAAATAGGGATACCTCTCGCCCTCTCATAACAGTTCGGTTCAAACCTTTCCCTCCAATAATCGAATCCTGGCACAGGCTGTCGCTCAGGATTTCTATCATAGATACTTAATTGACTTCTAAAGTCATATCTTTGATTGTTTCCAAACAACTTTTAGAGACTTCAGATATTCTGCTTCATTATACAAAAACATCTTGTTTTATTAGCTCCAAAATGTTATGAAAATCATTTATTCGCATTTTTACCTCCTTCGTTTTTCCAAACAAAAAGGCGGTTAGATTTTTACTCTAATCACCTTTTAATTCTGTGTATTGCAACTTACCACTACTTCATAATTACCCACCGACCCTAATTTCGTTGAGCCTTCATATCGAATAAGTCCTGCTTTCCTCATTTTATTTAAATGATAACGTACACCATCAACAGTCAGGTTTAGTTTTTCTGCCATTTCTTTCGCACTTATGTGAGGATTTTCAGCTATTATCTTAATAATCTCTTCCTGTTTCATAGTAGTTTTAGTAGTAGTTTTTCATGGTAGTTTTTCATCATTACTACCATTAAACTCTTCTCAAAAATTCTTTATTCACACCCATAACTGCGTTGGTATAGTTATCTTCTTCATTATCCGGATAAAACTTAAGCTCAGGAGAACCATTTTCAATGGTGCATCCTTTTGCACGCCTTATACCCGAACCGTAAGACTCCTATCAAATTAAGTGAAAAGAACATATCTTTAAGTTCTTTTGTTAAGATACTGCCTTCGATCAAAAGTTCTATCCCTGTTAAGAGCCCTCAATGGTTACAGGAGGAGCAGTCTATTATGATTCACAAAAGAAATTCTGTCCTTGTAAATGTATATCCCAACATATTCAGGCTGTATCGTATTCCTTATGCAAAATGGCATTTGTAGCAAGTTCTCAAATGCTGTAAGAGGATAGTTATAGACAATCTTATGCTCGATTTTATCCGCTTCCCTTATGGTATATGCGTAGCCATAATATTATCTTCAAAATATTTGCTGACTTGCTTTGCCTGTATCCAAACCGGACCATCAAATTTCTTTGATTCCATTTTATCAGTTCCATCAATTTCTCTTATGATTTCAACATGGGCATTTGGAATAAATTTATTTGGTGTATCTGCAAACATCAGCACAGCAAAATTTTTAGCTCTATAACCGCCATACTCACTTTCACTGACAAGTCTCCATACTTTTGCCATATCCAGCTTAGACATTTCTCTAATATCTTTTTGCTCCTGTTTGAAGCAAATATTCTTTCATATATTCATAGCTTAAATCATCTATGGTAGCTGTATCGTTCAAGTTTGAGCTAAAAGAAAGTTTGCAAACTTCTTCAAAAGTTCAAATTCTTCGGTTGGATTTGGAAGCCTTGAATCTCTACCGACTCTAATATATCTTCCTGCCTTTTAATCGAATATCTTTATCTTTTTCTGCCCTTTCACTTGTTTGAAACGGACCAGTACTACCACTTTCTACCATGCAACTACGATATAGTATTCATCATCAATTTGATCCGTAATAATGTGATAGTTGATTTTAGGATGAATATTGGCAAGGAGCGATTTAAGTTCATTTTCTATTCCTCTAATTTTTGCTTCCTTTATCCCTTCAATCGGTCTTTTAGGAATTGCTTTTTCTCCCTGTTTCTTTATCATCGACTTCTTCAATACCAACAAACAACAAAGCTCATCTCATTGTTCATATAGTTATTGGCAAAGGCACAAGCAGTTTTTAGAATTTTATCTTTAAAAATTTGCTGACTTTTTATATTCGATAAAACTGCTTTCTATGTTTTTGATTTTCAAGAATGTTATGAGCCATTCTTTTTATATCTAAAAGCTGCATAATACCTCCTCTTTTCAAAAATTTTATTTATGATTATACCATTTCCAGAGGATTTTTCTCCACTCTGAAATCAGCAGGCACTTACTTGCATATTTTAAAACCACCTCCTGTATCTCGCTTTCAATATCTTTTCAAGAATTTTTCTTTGGAAGATTTCCTTTGGCAATATCCACTAATCCCATTTCCACTTTTGCAGTTGTTTCCGCTGACTTAAAAGGTCATGGATACTATTGTTACAAGGCTGATCCCTTATGCGTGGCAATCAAATTTTTCTTATCTCTTTCGACAAACCCCTTATAGATTAAGTTTTCCATCAATCCCTGCCCTTGTTGCAGGTGTTCCAAGTCCCTTTCTTTCCACTTCCCCACACCTTTTTCTAAGGCTTCATTTCCTGCAATCTCCATAGACTTTAGAAGCGCATCTTCAGCAAAGTGTTTCTGGTGGTTGAGCAAATTTTTCTTTAATCTCTTTTTATTTTTCAATACTTAAAACATCACCAATACTTACATCAGGCAATACAGCATCTTCACTCTGATTTGTATTCTTTAAGGTATTTGCTAAAAGCCTTCATCCTAATTACCTTTCACCTGAACTTGTAAATCAAAACCATCAAATGAAGCTACAATCTTTGTTGTATTTTCAATAAGCGGATAACCCACACTTGCGTGGAGCTTATTAGATATAAGCCCATATACCTTTGCTTCACTCTCAGAATGCCTGATAAATCTTCACTCAGTGAGCTTACTGTCGGAATAATAGCGTGATGATCTGTAACCTTTTTAGAATCAAATACTACCTTAATATGCTCTGTATCAAAGTCATTTTTACCCAAAATGTTATTGACCGTACTTACAATCATATCCTCTGTTAAACATCTGCTGTCTGTTCTTGGATAGGTGATGAGCTTTTTCTCATAAAGGCTTTGGGCATAATCAAGTGTCTGCTTTGGCACTATATCCGAAATACTTATTGCACTCTCTTTGAAGTGTTGTGAGTCAAAAGGGCTAAATCAGGTTTAGTAATCTTTTCTTTCTGAATGACATCAATAATTTCAATTTTATCGCCTACTAAATTTAAGAGCTGTTCAGCAGCAACTTCATCATCAATTCTGTCTGTTGAAAGTGTAAAACCATTTGTAGAAAACTCTACTGTATAGTATTTTTCTTTCTTAAAAATTACTTATTTCATCATCTCTTTTTACAATCATGTAAAGTGTTGGTGTCTGCACTCTGCCAACACTGTAATTTTCGCTGATACAGACATAGAGTAGAGCCTACTAATATTCATTCCGACTAACCAATCTGCAATAGTTCTTGCCTGTGCCGATTCAAAGAGATTATCATAGTCTTTTCCGTCTGTTAGGGTCATCAAAACCCTCTTTAATGGCACCTATCTTCCATTGAAGAAATCCAAAAGGCGTTTCATCTTCTTTTTGCATTTAGCTTTCGTTATATACCAGTCGAAAAATACTTTCTCCCTCACGCCCTGCATCGCACGCATTGATAACTGTATCAACCTCCTTATCATTCATCAGCTTTTTAAGGATGTTAAACTGCTTCTGGTTTGCCTTTTGCTACTCATACTTGTAGTCGCTCCGGACTAATCGGTAAATCAGCCATATTCCACTTGGCGTACTTTTTCATCATAAGCATCCGGATTTGCCATTTTGAATTAGGGTGTCCAACGCACTCAGCTCACCCTATATCCGTTTCCTTCATAATATCCGTCTTTCTTTTTATTTGCTCCAATAACCTTTGCAATGGAGATTTGCAACACTCAGCTTTTTCTGCAATAACTAACTTCATCTGTGTTTTTCCTCCTGTTATAAATCAAAATAGGGCGAAAGATGTTACTCTCCTGCTCTAACTTTGCACCCCAAATAATATGTTTTAGGGTGCGTTTATTCTTCATCTTCTACTTCATCTGCATCATTTATTCTTCCCCGCTTTCAGCTCAGAAAAGAAATCATCATCTTCCTCCTCTAAGGCTTCAAGTTCTTTCTTCTTTCTTTTCAACCTTAAAATAGTAGCCTGCCCCTAATGCCCTCCCGCCTACTACAAGAAGCAAAATAATATAGGTTCCTAAATTACTCTTTTCAGTCCTTCTTCTCAGGCTTTACTTCTTCCTTAACAGTTCTTCTTTTACTACTTCCTGCTTTTGGTGCTTCTTTTGTCTCCACCATGTTAAGCAAATCATCTTCAGATACTTCCGTAAGAAGCATTACATTCTCACTATCTTCATCATGATTGATGATTAAATAAAAAGGTCTTACCATTTTTAGTCTGAGGTAATAAACTGTCTTGCATCTGCCGAATATTTATCAGTTTCTTTATTATCCTTATCATCGCTATGATGAATCGGATATCCTTTATTTGCATTATCCTTATTTTCCGTAAGACTCTCCTCTGCCTTAGACGGTGCAGAAGCTACTCCTTATTGGTATTTACACTCTTACTTGTGCCATCCATAGCTGAATCTTAGCTGTTATTGTTAGCAGGCGTTTTTAGCTGTCAGCTCATTAGGATAACGAACTTTCCTTTTTTCTTTATCTTTTGATTGTTTAGCATTTTCATCTTTGTAGTATTTCCAAAACTTGTCTTTGGTTCACTTCCTTACCTGTATTTACAAGTGTGCTGAGAATTTCCTGAACTTGTCTTTTATACTCGCTATTTGCGGATTTGGGTAACAAACATTAGATGATGCCGAGCTTTATTCACTTCATTAGCCTTTTTCAAGATCTTTTAATCTTTTCATTTAGCTTGTCCATTTCCTTTTTAATATCAGAAGATAAATCTTTGTTATCCTTTTCTTCAGTTTTTCTCTTCAGACTTCAATTTCATCTCAAGAGCTTTGATTTTTCCTTCTGCTTATCGCTTAATCCTATCTTTATCCTTAATCTCACCATTTAGCTTATCAAGCCCCTTTAAGTTCTTTTTGCCTGCTTTTTCCATCTCCCTTTACCTCATAAAACAGAAACTCATCAATGAATTTCATATCATCTGGGAGCATTGGAAGATCTCCGCTATCAATAAGTTGTCCTTTCTCAGCCTTTATCTTTTCTCTTCCTTAAAGACCTTTTCATCTTCAAAGATATACCTTACATTTACTTCAACTTCCGTTTGAACAGCTTCGTTTTTGTTGAGCTTCAGATTTTTGCTCCTGTGCATAAACAACCGTCCAAAAGACCTAAAAATACAACTAATACTTACAATTACTGCAAGTGCTACCGTCCAAAAACTTATTATTCTTTTTCAAACTGGTTTCATTTGTTTTCTCCTTTTTCATTTCTGCTTTTTGTCTGTTTGCCTTTGCCATCAAATCGCTGATTGTGATGTTATTCTTTCTGCAAATGGCAATGATTTCTTCATTTTCAAGCTCTTCTTCACGAATGAATAAAGGCTCCAATTCTTCATCAATCAGAGCCTTTTATCCTTTTAACTTTTTATTCTGTTTTTACTGCTATCAGTTCCTTTTTCAAATTGTCACCTCCTATTTCTTTTACATTTGGCGGAAAACCGAATCCACGGGATGGTGCTTTACAAAATGTTGCTATCCAATCATCTAAGGTAGTTACTCTTATTCGACCGATGTTATCAATCACTTTTTCCATCTCCAATGTAAATACCTACATGACCATAGGGTAAGCTCCTGCACTGCTTCCGCTACTGCTGCTTTCAACTGCCACAAGCATTCCGACCTTGAGCTTTTGACCTGTCTGATGTAAAGGTATAGTTTTCGGTACATATCACAGAGCATTCCCACCTATATCCAAAGTCCTGCATTTTGATAGACCCTGTGATACCCACATGGCACACCAGCCTGCACCCGGAGATGGCGCAATGTATGCAGCATTAACAATCTTCTTTGTACCTCGTAGATGCCTCATACTCTTTTCCACCGCCGATACCTCCATTTGCACTGATAAGGTCAGAATTACTAAAGCTTCTCCTCATATTGCCTTGTGCAGGAACAAAGGCTTCATAGTGCTTTAGATTATCGGGATAGTTTGCAAAGACCTTTCGGATAATACTGTCCATCTCTTTTATGAAGCGTTACGATGAGTTTTTATACTCATAAGGTTCTTCGTGGCTTTCGGTATATTCATTGCCATCTTCATCGGTATAGGTTTTCTGTAACTGTCCTGTATCTGATTTCAATTTCTTCCCTATACTCAAGGTCATACATGGACCCAAATAATTTTTTAATATGGATTCTACTTCCGATACACTCTTTTACCTCTCCGCACCTTGATGTAATGTAGGATAAAAGCTCATGGACATTATGACCGATGTATTCTGTATTATTTAAGATATATTCATCATATCCGGGATAATTTTCTTTCACATGGTCAACTTCACTTTGAAGCTCACCCTCCATATCTGAAAATTTCTGATTGATTTCACTTAGGACATTTGGCTTTGATAAATAGCTTGTTGTAAGCACAGAGCTTGTAGAATTCATAAAGCCTGTCATTCCCGTTCCTGCAAAGTTAATCACAAAAGTCCCTAAGATAATGATACCTATGAAAATAAGCATTAGTCCTTTTTGCTTTTTCGGATAATCATATGCTTTTGAGCTTTTTCAGTGTTCCGATAAGTCCCTCTTTAATTCTGATCTCTAAGCCTTGACTTATTCTCACGAGAAATTGCTGCCTTTACCTGATTTTTCTTTTGAAATCTTTTATATGCACTTGCTCTTTTATACTCATCCGTCTTTTTCAGTTCCTTTTTGGCATCACGAAATTCCAACTTTGACTTACGCTTTCTGATTTTATAGTCCTTATTTGTAAGGTCACTAGCCTCTTTAGCCTCTTTTCTTATCAGAATAATTCTTTATGCCATGAATGAGTTTAGAGCTTGCGTCCGCTGTTTTTTCTCCTGCTTCTACATCCTTTATTTTCATCGCTTCCATGAGATAAATAATCTCTTACAGTTTCACTTCCTTTGCAAGTCCTGACAAGAGCAGATGCTTTTACCATATCTTTCTTTAGCTTTTTCTTTTGGTCTTTTGATAGGCTGATATTTTTTCTTTTCACTTACAGCATCTTTTCCCTGTCCTTTTTACCTTCAGGCTTATTCTCTTTTGGTACATCGTCCTTTTTTCTTGTATAGAGGCTTTCGGAATAGTTTTTCCTTTTATACTTACTCTTTTGAGCCTTATGATTTTTAGAGGAATTTTCCAGTGATTTTCTTTTTGAGGTAGATTATCCTCCGCATCATAGGTCGATTCAAAAATAGTTGCTGTCTCTAAAAGTCATTATCGTATCTGTCTCATAATCCCGTCATTATCAAGGTCTTTTCCCTAAAGGATCATAGATTTTTCCATCCTTAACCTCCGTAATATAATCTGATCTTCCCGTTTCAATTGCGGAATTTACGTCTCCCTTATCTGAAGTTCTATATTTTTCGTTTCTCTTGGATGTTCCATAAGACTTTTCATTATCAGAACTTACCTTACTTATCTTTTTCATGCACCTTTATCCTGAAACCTTTCTTTGTCATGGACGATTTTCCTCTATAATCATCGTTATGCTTTTAGCTTACTTTCTTCATGTATGGAGCTTGCTTCAGCTTTTAGCATCTCTCTTTCAAGACTTGCTCTTTATGCCTTTCTCTAAAATCCTTTTTCAGCTTCCTATCCATAAGCTACCTCACTTCTTCAGGCTTGGTAGTCATCTTCTGATAAAGAATCGTATCTTTCGGAAACTTATCAAGGAAAGGCACAATGGTATTTCCAAAGGAAACAGTAGTCCCTCACCTTCATTTGAATTAGTAACATATCTGAGCTGTGGAAGTGAGATTTTAAGTTTTCTTGCAAGTATCTCTCTATCTCCTGATGCTTGATTTAACATTAAGACAAAGTCCGTATTATCAAAGATATTTTCAATTTCCTTACTCATCAAGTAGGTCTTTGACATTTCTGCGTGATACCTGTCGGGATACCTCCCCATTTTCTAAAAATCGCTTTCCAAATCTCAACCGAATAGGATGCTGTCTGCTCATCTTTTAAAAGCAAATGGAACTCGTCGATATAGTACCTTGTAGCCTTGTTTCCTCTGTTTTGTGACACCTTATTCCACACCTGATCCTGAATAACGAGCATTCCTATTTTCTTTAACTGACTTCCAAGTTCTTTAATATCAAAACAAAGCAGCTTCTTATTCAAATCCACATTTGACCTGTGATTAAAGACATTAAGAGAACCCGATACATAGATTTCCATCTCTGTTGCCAACTTCTTACCAACCTTTTCTTCCTGTCCTTTTAACATATCGTATAGGTCTTGCAGTATTGGCATATTACAAGGCTCCGGGTTTTCAAAATACTTTTCATAAATTTTAGGCAGGCATCTATCTATAACGGACTTTTCTTCTGCTGTAAGACCACTACCGCCTACTACAAGCTCAAGCATACTCATGATAAAGTTTGCCTTGTCTTTCAGCGGTGCATCTCCATCCCCGTAGTTCATGTTTATATCAAGGGGATTTAAGTAGTCTTTGACTTACTGCTGACCTTAATGACTTCTCCCTTAAACTGCCTTACAAGGTTTCCATACTCTCTTCCGGATCACAGATAATCACATCATCATCTGTTACAAGAATCGCATTTGCCATTTCACGCTTTGCTGAAAATGACTTACCACTACCCGGAGTTCCTAAAATTAAGCCGTTCGGATTTTTTAGTTTCTTTCTGTCCGCCATAATGAGGTTATGACTTAAAGCATTTAGTCCATAGTACAAACTGTTACTTGAATTGATAAAAAGTTCCTCTGTGGTAAATGGCATAAAGACTGCTGTTGATGATGAGGTTAACCCTCTCATCTATTTCAATCTTATTCATCCCAAGAGGCAGCACGCTGATAAGCCCCTGTTCCTGCGTATGGTCAAGTCTTTTTATCTTACAGTTATGCTTATTGGCAATGGAGCTTATCTGAGCAATTGTGTTATCGAGCTTTTGCAGCGTCCTTGCAAAGTTCATAAAGACGATACTTACCACAAACATTCTCTCATCTCTTGTCTGCAAAGTCTTTTAGAGGCTTTTTACATCTTCTCCCATAGGTGATTAAATCCGACTGGAAGAATGTCCATATCATAACCGCTTCTACCGCCTTCTTATTTTCCTCAATCTTCATCTTATCAATATCAGTGTTTTTCGTTTTACCATCTTAATGGCTTCCGATTGGTCGATTGCCCTAATATGAAAGGAAATATTGATGTTATCGTCAATATCCAAAAACTCGGATAACATCCATCTGAAAGCTCACTGGCAAAGGATTTGAAAATGACTTGTTGCTCCGATGAATTTGCCGAACTTAAAGTATCTACTCGGTGTAAAGTTAAACTCATCAGGCACAATATATGTCTTTGTGCTTTCCCTTTTTCTTTAGGTCTTTGTAGGAAAATTCAAAAGGTTTTATTTGGATTTAAAACATCATGAAGTATCTTTAGCCTTTCTTCTCCGTTTAGGCTTTTCTGCTCTCATCCCATACTTTTTAAGACTCGATAATATATCGATCTCCAGTCTTTCAAGTTTTGATGTTGCCTGCTCTAAATTATCCGCTTCCACTGTAAAGGTTACATACTTTTGATTTTTAAGTCCGTTATTTCCCTTTACAATCTGGTTTTTAAGCATCTCTCTAAAATTCAGCGTATATCGTCGAAACCGTCCTTTTTATCCGGTATCTGAATCTGCCGACTTCATTTCTTCGTTTCGTCCGAGCTGATTGATATATGAAAACTCAATGCTGATACTTGGATCAAAAGAGTTTAGAAGTTTGCAAATTGATTAAAAATCAAGTCCCTATCTTCATCTAAGCAAGCTGATAGTTAATGTCCTGAAAAGGCTATACTTTTTACTGAAGTGTCTTTCATCAAGCTGGCATATTCCCGCTTTTTAAAAAGCCTTAGATAGGGAATGGTATCTTCTACCGTATAGCGTTTTTCTTTCTTTCGTAAAGATAAGGTCAAGGATTCCTCCCTTTATCTTTTTTGACTTGCAATTACTTTTCTTTAAGTCCCGCTTTTGACTTCTCAATGCCTTTTCGTTTTGCATGAGTTTTATTTGCTGAATTTTTTTCTTTTCTTGTTCAAATGTAAACCTCCTTTCTCACTCTTTTTGGCTGATAAAACTTATGAAAGATAAATGTACTTAAAAGTATTTCTCAAATGTCAGTCCGTCCTTTTTCAAATAGTGTGATGAAAAAAAGATAGGAAGCGTGGATACGATAAGGAATATGACAGCTATGTCATTTTGGCACAAACTTCCTCATAAATAAATAGACAGGTATTCCAACCAGTCCTGCAAGTGTGAAAACCTATGAGCTGCCTTTTTCGTTAGGTTAAAAGCAACCTTTGTCTTTACCCTATTTAAGTCTTTAGGGATTGGTACATATGCCATATCTTACCTCCCATCTTCTTTTTCCTTTGAAAGTTCTTCTATATGCTCATAAACGGAGCCGATTTCTTCCTGAATGCTTTCTATCTGTTCATTCGTACTTCTGTTATATCGTTCCTGCATTAAGCAAAAATCATTATGGCAGCAACCGATGTCCTCTGTTTTTTCTTCCAAGTCATTCCACCTTTGTTTAAAAGTCTGATTCTGTCAATTACTGCCATAATGCCTACTCCAATTACTACTGCTGTAAATACTGTTTTTCTTTTGTTCATTCTATCCTTCCTTTCTGTTAGTGTGCATTTAATACGCTTTTGGCCAGTGTCCCGCTCTTTAGCATCATTAACCCCTAGCAAAACCGCATATCCAAGTATCGTCATGGTACTTGTGTGTATATCTGTTATCTTAATGTCTTAACTAATACTGCATATATTCCAAGACAAACCATTAAAAAGAGTCCTTGTAGTCCAAGTGCAAATAGTCCCTTGATGTAATTTGTTCCGATTTGCCCCCATTCCTTGTTTCCCATTGTGGCAAACGGTATTGCGGAAACCGATGAGTAAACATAAATCTCAAACATTCTTCCGTAAACCACAAGCATGATTACAACAGAGATTACCTGTATAGCAACCTTGATGAGGGAAGTTTCAAAGAGAATCATGACAAGTTCTCCAAGCCCTTTTTCTTTTAGGGTATCCATCATTGCTACTATCTGATCTCCGGAAACGGTGGCAGAGGTGTTTATAACCCCTGCCGCCTTATTTACCATATGTTGTGCCACATCAAAGACCGCCATTGAAAACTCAAAGGCATGAGATACTAACCATACGGCAATCCACATTTTGATGATGTATTTAAAGAACTCAAAAGTATCCGTATCGTGCATATTGTTCTTTTGCATTACCATGTTGATAAGCTCAATACAAAGGACTGCTGTGATGATTAGTCCTGCTATGGGAATAATGACGGAATCGTTAATGCTTTTAATAAAGGCAAATACATCTCCGTTCCATCCCATAGGAGTTTTTCCTACATCTGTTGCAACTGCACCAACTTTATCGTTGATGTCAAGGAACATGGACTCTAAGTTTGCTTGGATACCGCCCAGTAGAAGTTCCTTAAAAAATTCTTCTATCTTGTCGAATATTCCAAACATCTAAGCTCTCCTTTTCTTCTTAATTGAGTACATTGGCAAGATAGTGGAATCAGCTTAAGTCCAATAAGGACAATACCTCCTCCTGCCATAAGCTGCTTGATACCCTGCGACTTTGCTCCGGGATTGTCATTACCATATCCTTCCATCAGATTTGATAACGCCCCATGCTCCAAGTCCTGCTCCTACTGCCATAACAAAAATCTTTAATACATTTACTGCCTGTGTAAAAAATGCCATAATTTATTCCTCCTCATTTTCTTCTTTTCTTCTCAATCTTGTTGTATGACTTCACCACAAAGTTTTTGTAAGTCTTTTCCCTCTTTTTCACGCTTCTTAAAAGTAACCAAAGATATGAATCAAATCGCTTTTCTCAAAGGCTTTTTGCTTTTCTGTCTTTTTCTCCATAAGCTGCACAGTTGATGTACTCCTTACCCTTACCGTACTTTTTTACAAGCGTGAAGTTTGCTTCACACTTTCTACTATTTCTTGCATCGCCTCTTTTCAAATAAACGAAAAGTTTCATGCTAGCACATTTAGTTTTCAGTGTTCATCTGTCTTCACTACAGCCTGCTTGCTCATGTTTAATAACATGATATCATTTTTCTTTTAACTATACTATTACCCGATGCAGACTTATAACCACAAATCCTGTATCTGGATGTCGGATAACAGGTAACGATAAGCGGAAAGCCTTATGGATGATTTATAATAAATCTTTCTGTCTCAATCGTCCCTAGATCGCCTTCCACTAGTAACAGCATATTTCCCCCATAGTGCAGCCATATTCCCATGCATCCAAATAATCTATCACTCTTGCAAACTGCATTCTCGATGAATTATAAATAATCCACCAATATCTATCCTTTCTTTGCTTTATAACTTACATATCTTATGCTAAATATACTGTATTTTCTGATGTCACTTTTGCTTTTTCCTTTTCGCTTCATATAGCTTTCTATGTCAAACAAATTCTTCTTATCATAGTCTTCAAGTAATCTATAATTCTTGTGCTTTGTAATATCGAATTTATCTGAAAGAAAAGGTCTGACACCTCTAAGCTGAAAGATACATTGACCACCGTCCATTACAGTAATTTCATCTTGACTCATCAGTTCCTTACCAGTCTTTTTGATAATTTAAGTCCGAAAGCTCTTTTTGATTACTTCTTGTTTCCGATGTGTTGTAAGGTCTATCGTTTCTTTTCCAAGTGTTTCAAAAAGTTCCTTTAATGTTGTCTTTTCCTTACCACCAAGAAACAAGGTACTATCACAGTTACCTACAATTGTATCGGCGTTATCTTTATAGATTGCCTTTAACTGAGATTGTGCCTGTAAGATAATACTTGCTGATATTTCTCTTGAACGAATTGTTGCAATTAACTTTTCTCAAACTTTTGGAATTAAACCAATGTTTCGCAAACTCATCAAGCAAGCATCTCATGGACAGGTAATCGTGCCCGCCATATACATCATCGGCTTTATCACATAAGAGATTAAAATAGTTGTGAGTACATAATGGAAAACCACAAAGTTAAAAGGTATCATCGGTATCGGAGATAATAACAAAAGAGTGCCGTTTTTCTATCTCCGAGTGTATCAAGCTCAAGTTCATCCTCTTTCATCAAGTCCCCTAAGTTCCTGAATATCAAAGGGAGCAAGCCTTGCACCACAAGAAATAAGAATAGACTTTTGCTGTTTTTCCTGTAACAACTTGTCAAGGGACTTTCTAATCATTTTTTTATCGCGTTTTTTGATCTTTTTCTCGCTCCATTTCTCTAAGCATTATCCTTTTCAATTTATCTTGCATGGTTTCAGTCGCATTTTCATTAAAATGGACAACAACCTCATAAGTTACTTTTCCAATCTTCTTTATCGTCTTTGTTCCTGTATTATGTTCATTTTTATTTTTCGTGCATATTAGTTTTCCCTCCTGTTTAGTTGCAATCAAAAAGACGATAGAGTTTTTGATTTCTACCGCCTTTCACAAGTCTTATAGCTATTCATTGTAATAACGCTTTACCATTTTACATATTAAATTTTTCAAATCCTTATTGTTCAACATTCCGCCAAACATTGTATGATACATATCCTTAGAAGATTCCTCTATCTTTGTAATACTTGATATTTTATTTCCTGCATCCTTTTGATGATGCTCCACAAAGATAAAAAGGCTTCACTTTTCTGTTCCATAGTCAATGGCAATATATCTATCGTGATACTTTTTGCCTGCAATTTTCATCTTCAGATTGATATTAGGGTAATCTTTTCTAAAATCGTTTAGGATATTTTTGTCAGCATATCCTTGTTTTTCTGACATTGTCGCTAAAGACTATAATTTCAACATTGTCTTTTGCAGCTCTTAATAATTCCAAGGTTTTCAAGCCTATATAGTTGTCTATCACATAAATACTTTTCTTTGCAGACTTATATATTTTTGGTATAGGCAACATCTGCTTCAATCTTATCTCCATTCATTAAAAGAAAATGCTTGTAAGTGTCCGGATCTATAAAAATTATCCATAACCTTTTTCAAATCTTCTTTTTGTAGCCATTTGCGACTTTATTTCAGCTATATCCTTTGTGTTTTGATTTGTCTGTACTGCTATTTGTACTAATTCTTTTGAGCTAATAAAATCTTGATTTTTCGATTATAAAGTCTTTCATCTGCTTTAAACATTCGTATTAAAGGCTCTACTTTGCTTAATCGCAAGTTCTCCTCTTAATACCGTCATAAGCATATAGATACCTTGTTCTGTAAAGGCATATGATATATTCTACCTCTGAACCTTCCTCTGATTTTGAGGTGAAATTTTTGCACCTCAAAAAGTTTCTCAAATCATTCTTTCGGTCAGTTGAAATCATAAAAATCTTCACTCAAATCTTTCTCATATGTTTTTCTTACCTGTCTATTAAAGTTTTTTTGTTTCATACCCATATATTTCAGCTAAATCTGCATCAAGCATTACTTTTTGCCCTCGAATATAGTATATATTTTTTTCTTGTAGTTTTATCATCTACAATAACTATCTCTTTATTTTCTTCTGCCATGAAATGCCTCAACATTATCAAATTTCTTTTCAATTCCCACTGCGTAGCTATTTGATAAGTCTATATTCTTTTATATTTTTCTACTCCGCCTTCAGCTTTTTCCGATGTGTTCCACATTTTTACAAGTCCCTTATTTACATTTTTCATAAAACCATCTGCCAATCAATGCCGGCGGTGTTGCGATTAACTCTCTCAAAACAAATTCTTTGCCTTTCGGTAAAGAGCTAATTTTTGTTTAATAAGGTAGTATATAGGTCAGCATAGCTTGTATTTTTCTTGTAAACTGCTACACTTACAATATTCAGTAACGCTTGGGAAACCTCCCTCTATTGCTTTTTAGTTAAAATTTCAAGTTCTTCATCGGTTACAGTAAATTGAATTCGCATTTATATATCCTCTCCTTATAACTGAGTTTATTACCATATCATTATCATTTTATCATAAATACGATATTTTTTTCCCATACTGCAATTTTAAAGCCCTATTTTACACTTAGCTATAGTCTGATACCTATTTTTATCATTAACGCTCTAAAAACACCTTTCCACCGTCTTATGCAGAAGTCTACAAGTGTTCACCCTTGTCATAATCTTCAAAGGTATATACTTTTTGATTTACTGCTCTCCTTTAATTTGCCCTTTGTCTTGTTCGTACCAATGAACTAAGGTCGCATAATGAGTCTTTATAGTTTCTTCCTGTACTTTTGCATATAGGGTTGACAGCTTCTCTATCATTTCTTCCCTATGACCTTGCATTTTTATCCTTTAACTTTTCCATATTCTTCATCAGTTAAGGAAACATTTTTATATTCTCCGTAAAAGGGAGGGGATATTTTTCTATCTCCCCTCTTTCTCTAACTCTATATCTATCTCTTTCATCTCTATCTCTCCGTTGCAGTTTTGTTGCAAAAGGTTGCAAGATGTTGCACCAGTGTTGCATTGCAACGCTTTTTGTCCTCTTGATTTCCTTGAACGCCTTGTAGAAGCTGTTTCTGAACCTATTAGACTTGGAATTTCTGTTAAAAAAATACTCGTCATTTTCTGTGATTATCTCCATCAATCCTTGTGCTACAAGATAATTTACTGTAACCATTACATCATCTTCCGTTTTCATCAATCGTTAATGCAAGCTCTTTGATAAAGTCTGTTTCTACTCCGTCATAATACAGTTTTCCACTATCCTTTTAGGCTAAGCAAAAAGCAATTTGAGGTAGATGATTGTATAGGTATCTCCTCCTGATATTTTTCTTAGCCTTTTTTTATTCTCTTATCTGTAAAAATCTTCTTTCAGTTTTTAACCAATAATATCTTCTGTTATCTGCCATTTTCTCTCCTCTCTTTTTCTTGCAAAAGGGAGTAACAAATCATTACCACCTCTTAGTTTTTAAAGGATCGTGATTTACGACACCCTTTATAGATAAACACGCTTCAAAAACAGAGCATCCTTATAAAACCTGCCATCGTGAAACACGACACCAGCTATATGCTTCCCTAAAACAGGGACTCATCTTTATATCTGCGTTCCCAAAATAGGGTACGCAGCCTATGTACTTATCATCAGTGATTGTATCTGATCAGAACAATTTGTTCCGTCAGCTTTTGTTTTTATGTTGTCCTATTTTAGGATTTCATCTTTCTTGTTCTGTATATTTTTCTTTTTGCTTTTTTGTTTTGATATTGCTCCTGTCTTTTCCTCTTGCTCTTGGAATTTTTCAGTTGTGCAATTACACTTGGTTTATCTCCTCTCTTAATTGCCTTTGTCTATCTCTATGGATAAATCTATTCCATACTCATCATTGACAATCTTTACTGCATATTTGATATGGTCTATCTGCTTAAATTCATCTTGTACTTTTAGCTTTATCTTTGGTTAAGTCTTGTATCTGATTTTTCAAGACTTGATATTTCTTTTTGCCAATCATTTAATTTTATGAGCTGATGTCCCGGTAAATTTTTCTATAGTCTTTCTTGCTCTTTGGTATCTGTCTATTTCCTTTTTATGAGAATTGTAAAAAGCTGTCTTTTGAATATGGTTTTGCTTTTTGTATTCCTGATAGACTTCTTTTATTTTCTTTTGATAGAGTCTATGCAGCTTACACATTGATTTAGATCTTTTATTCTTTGTGTCTTTATCTTGAATATCACCACTTATCTTTTTACTTTTGCTTTGCCAGTTCAAAGACTTTTTCCTTGTAGGGTCATGCTATGGTTTGAAGATGATTATCTTTTCAAATAGTAGATTGCTTTTACAAATCTCTTTAGGTCTGCATTTTCCTTTTTATCTGTCCATAGTAGGATAGATTTTTGTTTTTCTCCCTGTATTTCGTTGTAGATAGAAATATATTCATAGAGGTTAAAGAGTTCTGCTTTTGTTCTCCAGTTCATCTTTCTTGGTCTGTTTATACTCATCGTATTTTGCTTTGCAGATTTCCAAGTAAAGAGTCTATCCAAGAGGTGATTTCTTTTTATCTTGTTCTTGATGGCTTTTTACTAAGAAATTATGCTTTTTGATTTCTCTGTTGATGTTTCCTTTGTCAGTTTCATTCCTTTTTTTCTCTAAGGCACTCGCACCTGCTCCTAAATGAATGGTTGGGATTTCTTCTATCCCTTGTCTTTTTGTAGGGAACGATGATCTACTCTTTTTCCTGATGATTTTTCTAAATACTGATTACAAAGACTTGCAAAATTCTCTCGCCATTTCTCTGCGTTTGCCTTTATCGTTCCAGTCTGTCAGCTCTACTTTTTCTTGTTTTTGTAGTTTCCGCTTTTTAGTTTTATCTTTTCTCCCTTTTCATCAAGGATATATTCCTTTTTTTGACTTTTGGTTGCCACTCTCCTTTTTCATTGATTGGTCTAAGGGTAGTCATAATATGTGCATGGATATTATTATTTTCTTCATCACTTTCATCATGGATTGCAAGGTCTACTATCATTCCTTTTGATACAAAAATTTTTCTTGTATAAAGTCTGTGATTAGTCTTTATTTTCTTCAAAGGATAATTCTTTCGGTAAGGCGATAATGAAGTTTCTTGCAAGCTGTGCGTTGCTTGCTTTTCTCATTTAGTTCAACGCTATTCCATAAAGTAGTTCTATCTTTTTAATGCTATGGGGACATTCTCCGGCAAGAAGATTTCTGAATGTAAAAGTCCTTTTTATTATGATAGTCATGGACTTCTCCATCCCATTCATTTTTGATTTTCTCAAGAGATATATGCTGCACTTGCAACTGCCGATTTACTCTTTCCTCTGCTTATCATGGAAATACTAAAGTGAAATGTTTCTGCCATCTGTTTAAGCTCCTTTCATTTTTGTTTGTTTTTCAGGTAAAGGAAAAAAGCAGACAGGCTATTTTTGTATCTTTTTCCTATCTGCTTTTATCCGTATGTTTTTATTAAGTTTTTGGATTTTTCAAAGACTTGCTAAAATCCCTTAGTTTTTCTAAGGGCGCAATTATACACCCTAAAGGGTGCTTTGCGTCCTGCGAAGCTTTTGCCCTTGCAGGGAGCTTCTGAAAAACTAAGGTTTTTATTCTGTCTACTCAATGTCTGTTTCATCTTCCATATCTTTCCCATTTATCATTTCGTCATAGGCTTGTCTGTATTCTTTCTGTGTGAGTAGCAACTTTTAAGTAATTCTTCTATCTCATCATTGGTAAACATGAGAGATTTTTAATGACTCTTTTCTACTATCAAGCCTCTTTGTATGAGCCTATGATTTCTTCTTTTTCGTTCTTTTTCGTTTTGCAAGTTTTTCTAATTTTCTTGCCTTGATTTTGTAATTGTTTCAGCTTTTACATCGCACTTTTCTCTTTCTTCCTGAAGTTCAGAAATTTGTTCCTGTACTTCCTGTAATGTGTTTTCTTTCTTCATTTTTCATTCCTCCGTTTTCAATTTTTCTCAAATAAAAACAGTAAACTGTTCCTTTCAATTCACTGTTTTTCATATTAGTTGTTAGTGTATATGCTATAATTTACCTATCGCAGTGTGTACTTCATGATGGCAACCAAAACGATAACATCATACTTTCTCAAATATCAAGATTTTCTGTGATAGTTTGTGAGCAATCGGCAACCAGTTAATAGCTTAAGCACTGAAAATATAGCAGACATCCCCTCGTAATATCATCATCCTTTACACTACGGAAACCTCTTGCAATATCCTTAATATCATCAAAGGAATCTGCTCCCAAATATAAATTTTGCTCCTGTTTTTTGTATGGACTTTTCAACATTTTCTTTCGCACACCCACCTTTTTGACAGGCACTCCATAAGAACATAGCATTGTCAAAATTCTCTCGAATAATTCTGAGCATTTAGGGCATTGTCTTCCCTTGTCAAGTACTTATTGACAAGCCCTCAATGATAAACAGAATGTTCCCATCTGCTTTTATTTCTTTTTGCCCACGCCGAATCCGTTGTTGAAATACCGATGTTTGAAACTCTGCCGGATTCTGCAAAAATCTGATTCCTTACTTCAACTGTTTCAGGCAACACATTGTACCATGTGATTTTTCCGTTATCCATGCGATAAAAATCTCGTGTCAAGTCCACAAGCAATATTTACGACTGTACAGGTTGGATTTTCGTCAATAAACTCTTTTACCAGTTCATCAAAGACAAGCGTTCTTGCAATCACGCCCATAACTCATAAGGGGAATCATTTGTGGCGACAGTAAAATCGTAATCAATTTTTCAACCAATTCCACCGCTTTGGCATCATAAAATTTATGTCTTTTGCTCTTGGAATATTGTGCTCTTGCATAAAAACTCTGAAGCATCGTTTCCGCAGCACTCGTTCAAAAACAGGTTTTATTTTTCTTGCATTTCTATTTCTTCCAAGTATAAACACCTCCTACTAATTTGAATTTAGTTTTTAAAATAATGTGCATATCCATGCAATGACTAACGATCCGATAATCATAAATAACACTTGAATAATGTGTTCCTTTTTGTTATATCCAAAGAGTTTAGGACTAAGCTTTATCTACCACTTCCGGATATAATGTTCAAAAACTAAAACCCTCGATTGCACAAAAGTATCCAATCAAAAAATACAATATCAAAGGCTTTCAGCAAAAGAAGTATCATCAGAAATCTAATGAAAAACTGAATGTAAGTAAAGTTATTTTGAACACCATCCACTGCACCAACGATAATTGAACTCCCCATGAATAGTATTGCAATAATAGCTAATATCCATCCAACTAAACTCTGACCACGAAAGCGTTTTTCCTTTGGTTCAATAACATCAAACACTTCTTTAGGACACGAAGAAAAAGAAGTCTTTGTTTTTGAATAAATCCAACTCCCTGCCCACAGCAATAAGAACAATCCAATCATCATAATAACTGCAAGCAGTATCGTCATATATAATTATCAATCACCCTACAATATCCACTTTTTCTTCTGAAAAGCTACCTGTAGAATATTACAAGAGAGCTATCATCTTTATCTCCTCGTATTACGGCATATATGTTGCTTTTACTTCCTTTTGCCTCAGGTAAAAATCCTGCCGCCGCCCTAAGTATGCATCATTCTCTCTCCTATATATGTTTTCATAACCACGCCATCCATTTTAGCTTTTTCTTTTGCCTCCGGCAGCTCTGCTATCAACACTTCATAAGAACCATAATGATATACATGTCAGGTAGCCCTTCCATGAGTACTCAATTGGCGATTTCATATATTCCACATTATTTAAATTTATTCTTTGCATTACTTGATCTTGTTCTTTCATGTAGCAAGCCGGAATAATGCAATCAAACTTATCAAGTCTCTCCATCTCTTTCATCTGTTCTTTAGTCGGAGGAATACGAAAGGTTGGCGAGTGCATAATCAATCTCTTTGGCATTGATAATCTCATGTCGTTTTCAAGAATATGCAAACATATATTTTGTGCAAGGCTTGCTCACTTGATAAACCAAAAATATAATATCATCTGCATTAAACACCTTAAGTGCCTCGCTATAAACGTTTAGACCTGCGTCGATAATTTGCAAGCCGGTTGCTTTTGGAAAAAGCAGATACCATACAAGCCAAACTTCAGCCTGACTTTGATTAGCCATATCTTGAGCAAACTCAAAATCACCGGAATCTCCCGGAATGGTATATCCACCACCAAAGAAATATAATACGCCTATTTTGCCACTTTATTTTTGGTTTGACGACATAATACAAAGTTCATGATACACTTTTTCTTCAAAAATCATAAGATTTATGAAGTTTTTCAAGAGGAGTTTAGATTTCTGTTTCTTTTCTTGTTTAGCAAAAATATTCATCCGGATTTTTATTGCTTTTTCATCATAGGTTTTACAGCATGACGAAATAAAAATTCCGTTAATTTATACTTAACACTCACAATGCATACCTTAATTCCAAAAATGGCAAATTATTTTATTTCTTAACTTCCATTAAATCTCTGAATTGATTAGCCATTTTCACAGGATAAAGACTTGCCATGCTACCATGTCCCATGTTTTTCAAATTTAATAAACTCAGTATTTGGAAAAGTAAGTTTTCATATATTTGATATCCCATGCACGGGCTTTAGACTCTTTATCACCATACCAATATTGAATACGACCGCTATGTTCTGACACGTTCTTTTGGCATAACATAGTTGTTGCAAGATTCAAATGTTCTCCATATCGTTTTATAACTAATAAAATTAAGGACTTTAGCAACATACTTCAATTCTCTTCGCTGTATTCATCTGTAGAAAATGATTTTTCAAGAAGTTTTAATCCTCCAATTTTACCTATAGAAATCATAAGAAAATCTCTTATGGCAATCATTCTTGTAACAATCCAGGAAGCTGATGGTGTTATTGCTCCATCGCAAATAATGTTCCTTTATTTTAATTCCGTGATTGGAGAACATTTTTAAAGCGATAGAACCGCCCATAGAGCAACCATACCAAAGATCAACTTTCTCAATTTTATGTTCTTTCAGCCATCCTAATAAATTATCGGCAATTTCTTCTACACTTTGTAAAATTTTTCGTTTGGATTTTCCTCATCATATCCAGGGAAGTGCAGGAACAATAACATGATACTCTTCTTTAAGTATAGATAAAATGTATTCAAAATAGTCCCACATGACTAATGAAGGATGAATCAACACAATTATTTTATTTTTATCAGCTCCAAACTCATGTATGTTCATCACTAACTCTCCTCCAAAATCCCAATTTTAATATTACTTTTTATAAGCAATCATAACGCCGATGGGTGCAAGCCCTCCATGTATCAAATTCATTTCAACTACTGAAAATCCATGCTTCTCAATAAAATCTTTAAATTGTTTTTATTCCATTCTTGATACATCTTAAATCCTGCAACGGACATTAGCCATTTCTTGAATTTACTTTGCTTTCCCTCTTTCCATAAAAAGTAGGAGCAAAACAAAAATACCATTAGGTTTTTAATACTCTGTATATTTCTATCATTGCCTTATCAGGACTGGCATTATATGAAGTGCATTAGCAATGACCACACAATCAAATTCTCCATCTACAAAAATTTAATGATGTTGCATCGGCTATTTCAAAGGCAAGATTTTCATATTCTCCATGCTTTCTCGCTTCCAAAAATCATTTGTTCAGAAAAATCTGTCCCAATCAATTTTTGTATATTTTGAAAGGCTCAAGGATAGTTGCCCTGAACCACAAGCAAGTTCAAGTGCATCCATATCTTTATTCAAATAAGAGCAAATATATTCGCAAACTTTATCATAAACTCCTTTGTCTTTCCTCATAAAAAGGAGCATATAGCTTGGCAAATTTATCCCAAAATTCTTTATTGCTTTTATCATTCATTCATAACATCCCTTAAGTAAGATATTTTAACCAATCTCAGTTTTTATCGTTTTGCAATACTCTTCATATTCGTTGTTATCTTTGTACAATGGTTTTGCCCATCCCATATTTTTAATAGTTGCATATGGATATTCGTTAAAAAAATAACTTTCTTTGCATATTTTAAGTTAATTTCCTTAGAGCCATAACAGAATATGCACCTCTTTTTGTTCTACTTCTGATAATTTTGGGAAGATCTACAAATGCACAATCATGGCAGATGTTTTTAATGCTTTGTTTATCTATTCTGATTAAAGTTTCAGCCATCATTCGTCCCATTTTTCTCCGTATATGCTTATAATTTTTCTATTAGCTGAGTCATTATTTTTAATCGCTTTTTCCGTTCATATAGAAAAATATTTCTTATAATAAACTCTAAAATACTCGCATTTTGACATAAACTACATCCCTCAAATAAAGCTTTAGCTACTTTTTATATCCTTATATTTTAATAATTCTAGTAACACTACACCACCTATTGATGCTCCAAAGGCTAAAGAAATATCTCTAATATCATTTTCTTTTAAGATAATTATGCAAATTTTCGCTTTTCTTGTCTTACTGATAGATACTTTTTTATCAATCAATCTACCATGAGCAGACAAATCCGAATAATATATCTATACTCATTTCCAATATTATCGGCAATTAACTTTTTCATTCCTCAGCAGAAGAAAGCATTGGATGTATGAGGTAAAACTATTTTTCCTTGTCTTTATTTATGTCAATATATTCCATTTTGAACACCCCACAAACGGAAGTTAGTCTACATTAACTAATAACATTTTATCATTTTTTAAGCCATTTTTCTATATCAGCTTTTCGTGTTACATAACGTATGTTTTACAAAAGAAAGGTTAACACCTTTTTGATACTTAACCTTTCCAAGTTTTTAGATTTTATCTTCTAAAATCTTTCTCAGTTTTTCTAAAATCCTATCCCTCCTTTTCCGATTGCTTTGATGTGTACTTTTCTCTTTTTACTCGATTGACCTTAGACTTTCTTCTCTGTAGAAAGATGGCTTCTATTAACTCTCGTTTCTTCTTTTTGTCAGTGTAGCTAATGCCTTGTTTAATTCTTCAATTTGCATTTTTGACTTCTACAATTTTTCTAAGTCTATTTTTTTCATCTATGATGTTATCTACAAAAGTGTCCGTCATGATCCAGTGCTGAAAAATGGTATAACATTATGCTTTCCAATCCTTTTCTCTGAAGATACTTTTCATGCTCTGTTATCTTCCAGTAGGCTTTTATAGACTTCTTCACTTACAGGGTACAGCTTTTCCTTTTCACATAAAGGTAATATTCTTTAGCCATTTAGTTATCCTCCTTTTCCTAGATCTCTGTTTTGCTTTTTGAGATAAAAAAAGGAGGACTTCTACACTTTGTGTAAAAGAGTCCTCCGAAAAAGAAATGAATCTATCTTTTTTTTAGATATATTTAGTTGCTTGAGATAATAAGAAACTATAAAGGCAAGAAGAGTTTTTATTATTTCTTTCTTCTATATGAAAAAGTTTTTCATCTTGTTCCCCCATTTCTTACATCTAACTAGTATTCATATATCAAACCTTTCTAAACCACCCATTCTTCAGATTTTCTTCTATTTGTAATAAAATCTCTATATATACCGTCTTTTAGACTTCAGTTCAGTATGTGTCCCTATTTGTTCAATAACCCCATTTTTCAAAACAATTATTTTATCTGCATTTCTTACAGTAGAAAGTTTATGTGCAATAACTATTGTAGTTTTGCCCTTTAATAAATTTTTTTAATGCAATCAATAATTGCTTTTCATTTTCAGGATCTACACTTGATGTCGCTTCATCAAGAATTACAAATTTACTTTGTTTCAGCATTGCTCTTGCTATAGATATTCTTTGCCTTTCTCCACCTGGATAAATTAGAGCCTCCTTCTTGTAAAATGGTATTGTATCCATCAGGAAGTTTCATAATAAAACTCATGGCATTGAGCTTTGTTTTGGCAATATCAATCACTTCTTCGTCAGTAGCATTTGGATTACCAAATTTAATATTGTTTTTACTGTATCATCAAATAAATATACATCTTGAAATACAAAGCTAAAAATTAGATAAAAGTTGGTCATAATTATATTCTTTGACATTGTTGCTACCAATTTTTACTTCACCTGATTGCACATCCCAAAATCTCGCCATAAGATTGCATAAAGTTGTTTTTCCACTACCGGAGAATCCGACAAGAGCTGTTGTTTTTCCTTCAGGAATTTTCAAACTTAGATTTTTTTAAAAAGTTCACTATCATCATAAGAAAAAGAAACATTTTTTTCATTTCAATTTCTACTGTGTCAACTTTTCGTTTTATTGCCCTCTTTAATTACAGGGTAAACTTCTTAAATTTATCACGCTATTTAAATTTTTGAACTGCAACCCCTTTTAATACTTTGCATACTACCTGCTAATTCAAACCCGGAAAAAAACTACAAAACTCATAACAATCAATATAATAGTTTTAGTCGCATAGATACTTCCTGAAAAAATATCTCATTAAAGAACTAAATATAATTACACATATACCTATTTTAAATACCAACAGAAATAGAAATTGTGTAGGTACTAAAAATTTTTTTCTACTGCAAAAAAACCTTTACGACTCTCTGTGATACTATCGTTCAATTCTTTAACTGTATTTTCATCTTTTTCCAAACGCTTTTATTATTCCAATTCCTTTTTACATACTCTATTATTTTCGAACTCAAATCCAACTTAAGTCTCAGTAATTTTCCAGTTAAAAATATCTGTCTTTTTTTGTGTTGACATGTTAACTAAGACTCCAACAATCAAAGTTAAAAAGGATAATTATAGCTGTTATTAAATCATATGGAAGAACAAATAATACAATTATTATTGTCTGTATTGTTCCAACAAGCATTTGCTCAATGATTAAAACTCCAACTGTTTCAAGTTCTCCTATAACAGTTGATAATCCGCCTGATACATTTCCCAAAGAATTTGTACTGAAATATCCCATATTTACATTCTTAAGGCGATCACCTATATACAGTCTGTTTTCAGCACCTAAGCTATAAGAAGCAATGTATTTATTCCTATCTGCCAAATAACCAAATAAAATTTTTCCAACTACGCTCATTGTTGCAATTGCAAAAACAGTATAAATATCCTTAATTACAATGCTTTGACCGTTAAAAATACTTTCACAAATTTTCATTAAGCAAAAGAGAATAGCACCTAAAGAAACCCCTTCAAATATCCCTTTTATTACATCAAAGATGAGCATTTTGGTTATTCTTTTTAGAATATGAACCAGAAACCTCGTATAAAGTTTTTTTAATAATTCTCTCACTTTAAATCACCCTCAATTTCCTTAGCTTCTGTATATACATCCCACATTTCTCTATACCTACCATTTAATTCAAGTAATTTTTCATGAGAACCTTCCTCAACAATATTTCCGTTATCTACTACTATAATTTTATTAGCATTTACAATAGTTGAGAGCCTGTGAGCAATCATAATAACTGTCTTATCTTTTAATCAGTGCATCAATTGATTCTTGAATAATAGCTTCATTATCTGGATCTGAATATGCAGTTGCTTCATCAAAGCAATACAATCGGACTATTTTTTTAAGAAAACTTCTCGCAATTACAATTCTTTGTCTTTCCGCCTGAAAGACTTGAACCTCCCTCCCCTACAACCGTTTCATATCCATTAGGAGATTCGTAATAAAATCATGACAACTTGCTTTCACACAAGCTTCTTTGATTTCATCCATGTTTGCATCTTCTTTTTGCTACTCTTAAATTCTCTAAAAATAGTTTTATTAAAAAGAAAATTTTCTTGAGATACATAGGTGATAAGTTCCATATTTTGTTTCAATGGCATGTCGTTAAGATCAACATCTCCTATAAGAATTTTTGCCTTTGTCAATGTTCCAAAAACCAGCTATTAACTTTTGCAATTGTTGACTTTTCCTCCACCGGAATCCCCAACTATTGCGGTAGCTCCTTTTCATTTGCTTTTAAATGAAATATTATTTAATACATTTTTAGACTCATCATATGCAAATGATACATTTTGAAACTCTACATCATATGATTTTATATGTTTTAGTTGTTTTCCTCGCTCAAGATCAGGAATTTCCATAACTTTATTTTATTTCTTTCATCACAATCTTTATATTTGCCATAGTTTCCAAAATGGCTCATTGCTTTTTATAAGAGGTTTATATGAAGCATAAGACAATAAAATACACATAATTAGTAAACTCATTTCTACGCTTCCTTGCATAAAATAAATATAATGATGTTGGTAAAACAAAAATCATCGTTGCAGGTATAGTTTCCATTGCCCCAATCATCGAAAAAGCAAACACTTAAATACCAATCAAGCATTGCCTTTTTATTTTCATTAACCGTCTCTTTAAATTTTCCAAATGACGATGCTGACTTATTAAATGCTTTTGATGACCTTAATACCATTAACATATTCCACCATTGTAGTATTCATAGCCTTTAGATGCTTCTTGGTACCTTTTTGATTTTTTTCTTCATATCCCTCATCATCATCATAAAAAATAGCAAACCAAGTGGAATCGTAAGTAAATTAGCTACTCCTATCCTCCAATCCATAATAAAAATTATTACGACTAATACAATTGGTATAAGTAAATTTGCAATTACCTCTGGGATTACATGAGCAATAGGCTGTTCCATCTTGTCAAGCGTTTCTACCATAAATTGTGACCATTGACCGCTACTTCTTTTTCAATCTCCCATGGAAATTTTACTTAGCTTATCAACTAATTTTTCTTTTTCCCTCAATTACTCTATATGCTAAATTGTGAGAAATAATGGTTGAAAAGTTCATGAAATAATACACTGCCTAAAAGCCCAACCAACACTGCTAATATATATGGAATATAAGCACCTATTTCTACTTTTTCCTTCAACAATATTGTTAATAATATTTGCAACTGAAAAAGTAAGGAACGACATCTAAACCAACTCCTATTATTGCAATTAAAGCAGATGTAAATACTTTTCCTTATGCTCTTTTAATACTTCCATCTTTTACCTTCTTTCACTAAATCCGTATATTTCTCCATCAGATATTTCAAATAATTTGTTACAAGCGTTATCAATTAGCTCTTTATCATGCGTTACAATAAATACTATTTTATTTTTTTGAGAACTCTTTAATAACTTCACTTATTTGCATCATATTCAAATAATCTAAAACCACTCGTCGGCTCATCTAAAATAATAATTTCTCTATTCATTAACATACCAACTGCTACAGCCAGTCTTTTGCATTTGTCCTCCTGACAAACACATAGGATGTCTATTTTTTTCATTTTTGATGAGTTCTAATTTAGTTAAGATACTATCTATCTGTTCTTTATCAACGCTTGAATCAAACAAAGTGAATTCATCCATCAAACTCTCGGAAAAATAATTGATGAATCACATCCTGCATCACCATATAGCAAAGCGTTCTTCTTTTTATATTTATAAAGACTACCATTATAGCTTATAGTCCCAGCATTTTCTTTTTAATAAACCACATATGATTTTCATCAATGTAGTTTTTCCTTGCCCATTTTTACCGGTAATTGCTATAATATCTCCTTGTTAGCAGAAATATTTCATATTTTTCAAAACACATTTATGATTATTCCTATAATTTAAATTTGATATTACAAACTCATCTGTTTTATGAAATTCAATTGATTTACAAAATCAATATTATCTTTTTTGTAAAGGCTCTCAGTCCCCATTCCTTTTCTCATTTTATTATCAATCAGAGAAAATTCTGTATTTGAAAAATATGTTTCACCTTTCCATCTTCTAAATAAATTGCTTTATCAATTAAATCAACAAGAAAATACAATCTATGTTCAGATATAATAATTGTCTTACCTTGTTCTTTAAGTTTAATAAGCATTTCTCATTTTTTATCAATGCCACACTCATCAATATTTGCAGAAGGTTCATCAAACACTATATCTCCGGATTTGTAGCGTATACAGAAGCAACTGCAAGAATCTGCTTTTTCTCCGCCTGACAATTCAAATACATTCCTATTTTTAAATTCTCATATCTAATTCATTTATTGTGTTTTTGAACTTTAGCCTTTATTAAACAAGGTTCTATCCCCTATTTTCTAATCCAAATGACAATTCTCCATCAGAATCCAAATTAAAAAAATTGTGTTTTTGGGATTTTGAAATATAGAACCAACTTTTTCAGCTATTTCAAATGTTTCCATCTCTTACTGATTTATTGTAAATTGTAACCTTACCTTTGATAATTTGCCCTCAATAGCATGTGGAATTAAACCGTTTATCATTTTTAATATAGTAGTTTTTTTTCCACATCCACTTTTTTTCCACACAATAAAACAAATTCACCTGCTTTGATTTCTATATTTAAATCACTGACTTGTATCTCATCTTCTGCTTTGTATGAGAAGAATACTTTTTCTCATTTCAATCATTAAATTCACCTCTCTAATACAAAAACATTACCGATTAACAAATATAAGACTGCTAAAAAAACTTGCACCAATAACAAAAACATCAATCACCTGAATTGACGATTGAATTTCATATGTTCTTTTTAGCAGGGTTATCAATTCCACGAGCTATAATTGCTTGACTTAATTCTTCTGCCGTATTCGATGCCGAAACCATTAAAGGCATTAAAGCAAACTTTATTTTTTAATGCCCTTTATATTTCTCAACTTAGTGCATCTGAAATATGGTGTCGTTCCTCTTAAGTGCAGGGAAATACCTCATGCTAATTACCAGTGCAATAATAAGTGCTTTAGAAACTTAATTTTTTTCTAAGGCTTGCATCAACATTCGTATCGATGTAGTTTGTATTAACATCTGAGCAGCTAAATAACAAGGAGTTAATTTGATAACAGTAACAATAAGAATGTTAAAATTAGCCACCAAAACTTCAGGCATTATAGGGAAAAGTTGATACTCAATTATGCTTACAAAAGCATAATTGAGTACTGCTAAATATTTTGTTACCAATCCCAAGTAAAAATGAAAGTAACATAAGTATGACAGTAAAAGCAGTTACAACAATGTATTTTCCTGTAGAAAAAAACACAAATACTTGTTGATAATAGTAAAATTATCTTAGCCCTATCGTCTAACTTAATTACTCCATTTGGGATAACGCCCATTATATAAGCCCCGCCTTCTCAAAATGTTTTTTTAGAATAACCTTACCTATAATTCCACCTATCATTCCTACAACAAAAGCTAAAGCCAAACAGCCTATCAAAGAACCAATAGAAATCATATTTTTAACTGACTAACATATTTAGGATCCATCCCCATATCAATAATTGATTTCATGTAGCTTTCTTGGAATAACCACATTGAAAGCGGAGAGCCTATAAACCCCATTGCTAAAATTCTGATGATATTACCGCTCCTTTTACACTTTTATATCCTGTTATTGCTCTTGTAATTTCAGCTAATACTCCAACAATTGCAAAGCTCATCAACATTGTCCATGTACATTCACCTGATATAAAATATATAAGTCCAGTTATCAAAGAAAGTAATAATGCTGTTCCTCTTTTAGGTACTTTTGTAACCAAAAACATATAAACAAAGCTGCACACAAGTCCTGCCATTGATGGCCATAGCAACCATATTATTGGAGAAAACATTGCTAAAATCATTGTTAACAATGAAACAACCATATATATAGTCGAAAAAAATTCCTATATTGACTAAATCTTTTATTTTTTTAATTTGTTTTCATTCATTTTTATTGCCTCCGTTATTTAGTAAATAATTTTTAGTTCTGTTTACTTCCCTAAAAATGCAGAAAATCAGGGATTAACCCGATTTCAAAAGTCTTTTATATAATTACTCTGTTTATGTTTTCATTTAATAATCCTCCCCATCCAAAATTCATCGCAGCCTCCATCATGCTAATAAAAGTTCAAGGCGTTTTTTTATAAGAATATTGATGCGTTATTATCTCAAATAAGGGAGTACAAGCTCATCGTGTAAAGTATGTGAAGTTCATCATCATTTCAACTCATTCACTTCAATCTCTTTTTTTCTTTTTAAAAGCTTCAATCAGTTTCTTTTGCTCCTTGAACTTCTAAATTCACCAAATCATGCGAATAAATTCGTATTCAGTACCTTTTGCGAACAGTTAAATAGCAAATTAAACACAGAAAAAAATTCTGATAAATAAACCTTAATAATTCTTCGTTGCTATTATCAGACTTCTTTTCAAAACACTCCAATCCATTTAATTTAATTTCATTTATTGCCTGATTTGTAAGTTCTTTATTTCTTGAGTATAAATGGTTTAATATTGGACTCACAATAGCTTTTAAAAATATCTTCTTTAGATTTAAAGTGTTTATATATTGCACCCGGTGTAACTCCCTGCATTTTTAGCAATTACTGCACAGATGCCTGTTCAAATCCATGCTCTGTAAACTCATCATTTGCACTCTGTAAGATTTTTTTAATTGTAGCCTCTTTGTTCCTCACTAATTTTTTTCACCTCTATCTAAGATAACAGCGTTTTACTATATGTTAGCATAATCTAACCCTCAAAGTCAATCCACAATATTCTACTGAAAAATCTCTTGCTGGTATCCCAACTCTTTTCAAAAGCCTTTAATTTTCTCCTGTTTCTTCTGTTCTCTTCTTGCCTTATATTTATCTTCATACTCTTTCTGTTTTCCACTTGCTTTTCTCTTTAGATAATTTTTGATGTAGCTTATCCTTTTCTTTCCTTGATTTTTCGTTTCTTCTTCCTCAAGTTTTTGTTTTTTTCTTCATCACTTAACTCTGTCTGTGGCAGTTCGTAATTGCCTATGAAATTAAAAGTAAATTTCTATCTTTTGCTTTGATGTTTGACTCCTTTTCTATCTCTTTCATGTACGATAATCTTTTCTACAAACTCATTTATCATTGTGGTTGTGAGTTCATCAAAAGTTTTCATAACGACTGATAAGGGATATAAATTTTCTTGGCTCTGTCTGTTTCTTTTTCATATCTTGATACTTGCTGCTCCAAATCCTTTAATTTCTTTTGCTTAAAGTTATCTGCTCCGTTTCATATTGATTATTTAGTATCTCATATCTGCTATTTGGTATTTTGTTAAGGATCATATCTTCATAGATACGACACATCAGTCTTTCTAATTCCTGTAATCTCCCTTTTGCTGTCAATAAGCCTTGTGCGTTTCTTTTTCTATCTCTATTTTTTTCTTTTTCTTCCATTTCATTTTGAATGGAACGGATAAAACACTTCGTTATCTTCATCAAGATATTTTTAATATCTTTTAGTGTTTCCTGAATAAGATTTAAGACTACTTCTGCTTTTTATCCTGTGAGCTGATGGGACAAAGTGTGCCACAAGGGTACTTTCTTGTAATTGCTGCAAACATAGTATGGGATATTCTTGTAGTTGCTTGTTCTATGAACATACATCTTGCTTCCACAATCTGCACAATACATCACTCCTGTTAGTGGGTGATATTCGCCCCAACCGTCAGGATACCTTTTTACATTTCCTCTTATCCTTTGCACATTATCAAAGGTTTCTTGGTCTATGATTGGTTCATGCGTATTTTCAAATATTAGCCAGTTATCTTCCGATACATATTTGCTTTTCTTGTCTTTAAAGTGTTTTCTTGTTTTGAAATTGACTGTATGCCCCAAGTATTCTTGTTTCTTTAAAATGCTTGCTATGGTTGAGCTGCACCAACGATAGGGATGTTCAAAGTTTTTGCTTTGATATAGCCCATAGCCTAATTTCTGTTGATGATAGGCGGGTATATCTACTTTTTCACTCTCCAATATCTTTGCTATTCGATACGGACCATTGCCTTGCATGGTCATATTAAATATTCGTCTTACTACTTCGGCTGCTTTTTCATCTACTATCCATTTGTCTTTTATCTTTTTCATCTTTGATATAGCCATAGGGCGGTAGTGCTTGCAGTATGTTTTCCACTTTCGCCTTTTGACTTTGAAAGTAGATTGGATTTTTTTCTTGATGTATCTCTTGCATACCATTCATTCATGATATTTCTAAAAGGGGTAAAATCATCTTCTCTGTAAAAACTATCTACATTATCATTGATAGCGATTAGTCTTACGCCCTTTTGTCTTAGTATCTCCATACATTGACCGACTTTGAGATAATCTCTGCCAAGTCTGCTCATATCTTTTACAATGATACAACCGATATTTCCTTGATTAACTCCGTTCATCATTGCCATAAATCCCGGTCTGTCAAACTGTGTTCCACTGATTCCGTCATCTGTAAAAGTGAATGATGTTTGACAAATTATTTTTTTGCTTGCGTATTCTTCCAATATTTTTTTCTGATTGATGATAGAGTTACTCTCTCCTTGCAGTTCATCATCACGACTTAATCTCTCATAGAGTGCTGTTATCTTTTCAAAATTCCTCATTTTTACCCCTTTCTCTTAATTTTTTCAAATAAAAAAGAATTAAGAAGTACATATTTCACTAAAATAGTGATTAAGTGTTCTCCTTAATTCTATTACTCCGGCAGCCAATTTGTACTTTTTATATTGCTTGACTGCAAAGTGTGTAGGCTCTTTCTTTTCCAGTGCTTCAAAGAGTCTGTCTATCGGATTCATATAGGTTTCATCATCTTCTCTAACTTCTGAAGCGTCTATCATATCAAGAAGTGTTGCAAAGTTCTTTTCTTCTCTTGGAGCTTCATAGAAGATGTATCCTATCAGAGCAGTGTAATAGAGCTTTCAGCTTTCACCCAAAAATCTTCTCCTGCTTTTTCTCCTTCTCCCTTGGTGTTTGCGATGATTGTCTGTACTAATTTGAGTATGTCTTTTTCACTTCTGAGATAAGCGAATGGATTGTATTTCATGCTCTTTTTGAAGTTTGATGGTATTTAAGATTTTTATCTCATATCCGTTATCTTCAAGCATCTTACCGCACTCAAGGACTATCGTTCCTTTTGGGAAGATTTGTCAAGGACATAAACAAAATTTCTTTGACAAATTTATATCTTTTCTGTTTCTCTCTTGATTAACTTCAGTATTTTTATCCTTGTATGTTTCTCCTGTACCTTGTTTGAAATGTAGGTTTACAGTATATTTTGTCTTTCCAATATCCATTATTAACTGTTTATTGGGTGGTGCTTGTATTTCTCTTTTTTTCTTCTTTCATAAGTCCTCCTTTTCCGATTTTTAGATAAAGAAAAACAGTAAACCATTTTGATTTACTGTTTTCAAAAATAATATTCTATTGTATTATTTAATTTCTATTTTCAGTTAGAAAAACTGGGATTTGTTTTCCACAGCATTCAATTTTTCTCATAAAAACAATATCTTTTCAGTCTATTTATTCTGCACTTGTCCAAAAATCCTCTACAGTTTCATTAAAACTCTTGTGGCACATCCATATTGACACAGTGTCCTGCATTTTCAAAAATGGCTACCCTACAATTTGGCTCACTTATTTTCCATTGTTTTACTGCCTCTAATTCCATTGGAATATCAAAGCTTCCACATCCAATCAACAAAGGGTAATTTCGTTTTCCAGTTTTATACTTATTTATCATACTATTGAGCCTTGCCATAAATATAAATGATTTTTTAGGAAAAAGTATGTTCATATCAAAAAACTCATCTTGTGCCTGTAAAGTATACGCAGAAATTTTCTTGTTCTCTTTTGCAAACCACTTAATCGAAAAGAGAGCTTTCAACATCATCACCTTCTGTTTCGCACCATTTTGCTTTTGCATTTTAATATCAACATTATTGATATCATATCCTCCAAAGCAAGCCATTGAACTTACTGAGTTTGGATAATGATTCGCAAAATCCTGTGCCAATACTGCTCCTAATGAAACACCGACAATATGTACTTTTTCAATATTTTCCACCTTTAAGATTTCGAATATCCATTCTGACATTTTATCTATGCCATCCCCTTTTTGGGTATCCGTTGACTGCCCATGACCAATAATGTCAACAGCCAAAATATTGTATTTGTTGTGAAAGTATTCAAACTGTGATTTGAACATATTATGATTGACAAAAGCAGCGTGAATAAAAAGTATCCATTCAGTATAATCTCTTCCACTGATAAAATATGTGATTGGTGAATTAACTAACTTTATTGATTTCATATCTTGCTTCCTTTCATTTCATCAAGAAGTTTTTGCCACCACTCGATATTGAATTTCATAAGATCTTTTCCATATCGAGTTGCAGTAAACTGATAATGAAGAATATCCTTATTTTCATCAAAACTTTTGAAGCATAGTTTCTGCAGTGCCGTTCAAAAACAGGTTTTATTTTCTCTTGCATTTCTATTTTCCCCAAATGTAAACGCCTCCTTCAAATTTTTATTTTTGTCTTCACTAGTTAATATTATATACTTTTTACTTAGTTTTATAGGTCTAACTCATTCCTATTTACCTGTGATAGTTGTTTTTCTTGTTCCTGTAACTGCTCTATACAGGTCTTAACTTTTTCAGCATGCTCTACTTCTTCTCGTATTTCTAATATTTGACTATATAGGCTCTTTTTATCTTTCTTCAAAGTGGTAAGTTCCGATTTCCATTTGGATATATTTAAGGTCTTACTTTCCCCTAAATGCTCTTTGAGATGTTTCCTTGCACTTTCAAATAGAATAAGCTCCGCCGTATGCTCATTATAAAAATCTTCCTGTTTTATTTTCTTTAATTTCGTATAGGCTTTGTAGATGTCCTTATACTTCAAATATTTCTCGGCTTGGTCAATAAGCTGTACTTTACCATCTATTTTCTTTTCAGTATCTTTAATGGCTCTTGTGGTCTTGTAATTCTTATCTCTTAAAGTAACTATACTTTCTTTCAGTTCAGATAAGAAAATAATGTTTTTCTCTTTTAAGAATTGATAGCTTTCGATGTATTTTTTTCTAAATCTGTATTATGGTTATCTGCATTTTTACGGATAAGATTTTTCAAAAACGGATAGCAAATTTTCTTTTGGGTGGGAGGGTGGATTTGAGTTTATCAGTTTCTGCTTTTTTTCTTCTTTTTCCAATTCCCCTTATCCATCTCATTAAGGCTTTTTATTCTTAACTTGATTTCTTGTAATAGCCTATTCTGTTTTCTGATTTCTGATTGATATTTCCTCTGTCGGTGGCTATACCTTTCTTCTCCATTTGACTTGCTGATACTCCTAAATGAATGGTCGGTATTTCTTCTATGCCCTGTCTTTGATAGGAACGATGGTCTACTTTTTCCTGTATGCTATTTTCTTCAAGATATTTGTTTGTAATATCTGCCCATGTCTTTCGCCACTCTTCCGCTTTGTCTTGCTCGTTCCAATCGACTGTATTTATTTTCCTTGTTTTGTAATTGCCATTTTTGAGTTTTACTTTTTCTCCGTTTTCATCAAGGATATATTCCTTTTTTGATTTTGCTCCCCATGTTTTATCTTCATTTAACGGTCTCATAGTTAATAGGATATGAGCGTGTGGATTCCCGTCATTTTTATCGTGCAAAGCAATATCGGCACACATACCGACTTTTACAAAATTTTCTTTTACATATTCTCTTACAAGTTCTATCTGTTTTTCCCTGTTTAATTCTTTGGGTAAGGCGATTTCTATTTCTCTTGCAAGCTGTGAGTTTTTACTTTTTTCTATTTTCTCTACACTGTTCCATAGCGTTCCTCTGTCTGAAAATTCCTGTGGTGCGTTTTGTGGTAATAGGATTTCTGTATGTGCTATTCCGCCTTTTCTTGTAAAGTCATGGACTATGCCGTCATATTCATTTTTTATCTTTTCACCACTTCGATAAGAAGCTGCTGCAACCGCACTTTTGCCTTTGCCTCTTGAGATAATCTTTATACTAAGATGATATATCGCCATAGCTAAAACCTCCTCTTTTTTCTGATGTGGATACAGTGGCGATGGATAAGACTTACTAAAAAATCGGATTGTTTTTTATCCGGTTTCTTTTGGTAAGTACACAAGGGGTAGGAAATTTATTTCCGTAGGGGAGTGTAGCTCCCCTGTATCAGCTTTAGCTGATATGCTCTCTGCAAGAGCCTTCGGAGAACGCACACACCCTTTAGGGTGTATAAGTGCGCCCTTGTAAACAAGGGACTACTGCTCTGTTTCCGTTACTTTCTCTTGTTTTTCTATGTTTTCTTCTTCCGTTTTTTCTCTTTTCTCCATGATTTTTAGGATTTTTTCATTTATTGCTTCTTTGATATTTGGGAATGTAATTAGCTGATAAAATTCATCTTTGGTAAAACTTTGCTTTCGTTAAAGATACTTTCAAAAACTGCTCCTTTTTCATAAAGCCTTTTTTATCTCTTTTCTTTCGTTCTTCCTGTTTCTGCTGACTGATGAGTTTTTTCTTTTGTTTTGTAACTGCTTAATTTCCTCTTCTGCCATTAAGATTTTTTCATCTATATTTTTCATTTTCTGTTCTCCTTTCTGATTTTTAGTAAAAAGAAAAACAGTAAACCGATTTGATTTACTGTTTCGTGAACTGCTATGTTATAGTTGTATTTAATTGTTTTACTTCGACAAACTGCAATTTGTCTGTCTCAAAACAATTCGTTTATCATTGTCACAAATAAATCCGGTTTCAGTAAAACAAGACCTGCATGCCCCAGTTTTAGGCAAAACCTTGAATTCTGTTTGCGGAAAAATGCTGATTCATGTAGGCGATATCAAGTTTTCGCTCCTTTTTCTTCGCCATCGGCATACCAGTAATGCATTTGCGTATCGACCTTCGGAATGGGCTGTGGAATCTTATAGTTGTTGCATGAGTCAAAAAGTTCTCCATAACGTTTTTTTCTACTGGAGCACTTCAAAACATCTGCAACATATTGAAGATCTTCCTTCGAATATTCATCGGTAGCAAAAAGCCTTCTCAAGCAAGCGCACTCCACCTGTCCTGCCCAGCATCACCATGAGATAGTCTCTCAAGGCGATAAAGCGTGTGACAAGCCATGGTAGCTGATATGGTGTAATGCCCGTCCATAATGCAGTGTCTGATTGGAATAAGTTGTCCAAGCGTTACCATTAAAGCAACGGAGCCGCCCATCGAGCACCCATATACTGCATACAATTCGGCAATCTCTTCAGCCTGAAGCCACTCATTCAATTCGGCAGCGATCTTCTCAATGCTTGTAAAGTCACTTTCATCCTCAGAATCATATCCGGGAAGAGCCGGGATAATCAGATGATATTTGTTTTTGAGAAGCGGAATTAAATGTTCAAAATAATCCCATCTTACAACAGAAGGATGTATCAGCAGAATTGCTTGTTCATTACCTTTTCCAAATTCATGTATATTCATTAGTCTAATCCATCCTATGTACAAATTCTAATTTTTTCTCTAAATAATTAACAATGTTATACCATTTTTTTAAGCCATTTTTTTCTATATCGGCTTTTTGTGGTACTTTGACAGTTGCCTATAAAGTTAAAATACACATCAACTTGTTGTTTTCTATCTTTTCCTTTTCTTCCCCTGTGGCTTCATGGATCTACAACTTTTTTTCTATATACTCATTTATCATTGGGACTGTCAGTTCTTCAATATCGGTATATTTTTCATCATCTTTAGGAATTTATCGGTGTCAACTTTTCTCTGATGATAGCTTTCTATTTCATCTTCAAAAATACTGTATTTTGCTTTTCTAATTCTTGTTGCTCCGTGTCATAGATATTAAATAATCTATCAAAGTGTTTTGCGGGAATTTTTCCAAGTGCATGGTCTTCATATAGCTTTGTAATAAGGGTTGTTAGTTCTTCATTTCTTGAAGATAATTTTTCTAATTTCGTTTTATCATCTTGATACTTTTCTTCCTTTTTTCATCGGATAATTTGTTCATCACTTTTAGAAATTCTTGCTTTTCTTCTTTTGCAAAATCTGTGATTTCTTTTGATTGATTTTAGGAGAATTTCATTCACTGTTTTTTACCTTGATGTAGTGCATACTGCAAGAGCCTTTTCTGTGTCTGTAATGTTGACATACAAAGCAATAATCACAATCATATTTCTTTTCTTTATATTCTGCCGGCTCTCTGTAACTTAATTTACCTCCACAATCTGCACAGATTAAAAGTCCTGTAAAGGGGTGTGAGGTTGTTCCGTACTTTGGACTTCTTCTCACTGTTTTTTTCTAACCTTTGAGCGTTATCCCATGTTTTCCTTCGTCAATGATGGCTTTTATGGGTGTTTTTGAAGATAATGAGTTCATCTTCTTTTGCCTTTCTGCGTTTCTTAGTTTTGTAATCAAGGCATATTGTTTTACCAAGTACAGTATGACCCATATATTCTCTTTTTTCTAAGATATAACCTACTGTGGTCGGTGTCCAAAAATACGGGTCTTCTATTCCTCTTTTCTTTGAGCTATGGTTATTTTCGGGGTAATGTATTTGGGCATAGGCTGACGGAATAAGGACTTTATCTTTGGTTAATATGTCTGCTATATGTGTTACTCCATATCCCTCTATTACAAGCCTGTAAATGCGTTTTACGACCTTTGCACTCTCTTTATCGACAAGTAACTCCTGTTTGTTCTTAGGATTTCTATAATAGCCGTATGGAACGCTTGGTGATACTCTTTTACCCTCTTCCATTCTTGCTCTAAAGATGGATTGTATTTTTCTTGAGGTATCTCTTGCATACCATTCATTCATAATATTTAGAAATGGGGTAAAGTCGCTTTCTGCTTGTTTTTCGCTATCTATTCCGTTATTGATGGCGATAAACCCTACTCCCTTTTCTTTGAAAAGTATTTCGGTGTAAAAGCCTACTTTAAGGTAATCTCTGCCAAACCTACTCATATCTTTTACTATCACAGTAGATACTTTGTTTTCTTCTACTGCTTTTATCATTTTCTGAAATCCCTCTCTATCAAAGGTTGTTCCGCTTACTCCATCATCGGTATAGTGATAGATATTTACAAAGCCGTTTCTTTTCGCATAACTTTCAAGTAGTTGCTTTTGATTAGTGATGGAATTGCTTTCTCCCTGCATTTCATCATCTCGACTTAAACGCTCATAAAGGGCTGTTTGTCCTGTTCTTTTTGTATTTGACATGAGAATTACCTCCTTTCCAAGTTTTTTTATTTTCTCTGTCCCTAAGAGGTTAATCCTTTCGGATCAGTTACACAATAGTTGCCAGTCATCTGCATTAGTTAGGTTTGACATAAAATCGGGTTTTTCCACTTCCTGATCCACCGATGACAAGAACATTCTTATTTCTTGCATACTTAGGATTAGCTGGTCTGCCATTCATGGTTAATCGTTCTGTTTGCGTAAGCAGGATATTGTTTTGAAACTTTTCATCCATATATGGCTCTATATCTTTTTCGTTCCCAGGAAGCGTTTTGTCAAGTACCTTTTTATATTTATGGATGCTTTTTTCTATAAGGCTTTTTCTTTTGGGCATCGAGTAGGAGGAAGTTTTTAAACTTCGACCTCTCACACCACCGTACGTACCGTTCGGTATACGGCGGTTCATAACTTAATAACTATGCACTTTTTGGTAGTGGTCTGTTAGTGATAACAGACCTTTTAATTTTAAAATCTTCTTGCTGATTAGTGACCCTAGTCCACCTTTTGGCGATTGCCATGCAGCCTTTGCGTGAGTTCGAAAGTCCCTCCGCCAGCCATCTTGGTGCTCCTAGTATCATGAGTGCTCTTCTTCTTTTCTGTATGGTCTTCCATTGTTTCCATATGCACATCCGGATACGCACTCTCAACCACTTGTCGATTGCTTTTAATACCTTTTTCATCTCACATATTCGGAAGTAGTTTACCCATCCTCTTATCACTGGATTGATTTTCGCTATTCTGCTTTCCATCGAGATGGATTTGCTACGTATCGTTAGTTCATGCAGTTTTGCTTTCAGTTTCTCCACCGATTTAATGTGTGGCTTTGGTTTCCATCCATTTCTTTGAAAGAATGAGTATCCTAGATATTTCAGACCATTTGGTCTGCACACCTTTGTCTTTGTCATATTTACCTTGACTCTCAAATGTTTCTCAAGCCATTCTGTTACGGTACGCATGACTCTGTTAGCGGCCACTTCACTTCTTACGCATATGATGACGTCATCTGCGTATCTTGTAAATCTTAATCCTCGTTTCGTTAGCTCCACATCCAATTCATTTAGATAGATGTTTGCTAGAAGAGGACTGAGGTTACCACCTTGTGGTGTTCCAATCTTGGTTGCTTGGAATACACCTTCTACCATTACTCCACTTTGTAGTATTCTCCGTATAAGGGATTCTGTATCTGGGTCTTTGATGACCTTATGCACCAATATCATGAGGATGTCTTGATTGACGTTGTCGAAGAACTTTGATAGGTCCATATCGACTATCCACTCATATCCATCGTTCATATACTCTAGCGCCTTGATGACTGCACTCTCGCAACTTCTTCTTGGCCTGAATCCGTAACTGTGTTCTGAAAACACTTCTTCAAACACCGGGCTCAGCACCTGATAGATTGCTTGTTGTATCCATCTGTCTTTTACCGCAGGTATCCCAAGGTCTCTTTTGGTTCCGTCTGGTTTTGGTATCTGTACTCTCCTGACTGCTAGCGGCTTATACTTCCTTTGTCGTATCTTTTGTGTGATACTCGCCATGCTCGCATATGTATCCCTTTGAGTTCATCCACCTTCATTCCATCAATCCCACTGTCTCCCTTGTTTCTAACTACGGCAATACATGCCTTTTCCAGATTCTCCTTACTTAGGATTTCCTCCAATAGTTTCGTCGTCATAGTTTGTTTTCTCCTTTCTTTCGCTTGACCATTCCCAGTCCTAAGTCCACTCTTGAGACAACACAGACTGTTTCGAGGAATCGGTCATACAATTTTGAAACTCGTAAAACTTAAGTTCTGTTCGACCCTTCATCCTTTCGGACTACTATGGCCTCTGCTGACTTCTTATCATTCGTTGTTACTATGTCTGTCGACTGCATAGCGTTCTCTACCTCATCTTTGACACTGATAAGACCTCCCAGAGTAAGACATATATCTTTCCTGCCATCTACCCGCCTCATTTACCAATCATACTATCGTAGTTATTTGGACTTTACGTTGTTCAGTACGCTTATCCGTATGACTGGCCTCAATTGAGATTCGTGACCCTCAGGGCCAGCAGTTTGCCCTAGTTCTTCCTTCAGATTCCACCTCACGATGGACACCCTTGAATTCAGCTAAACCTTAGGGACTACATCCCTTGGTTAGAGGTACCTTTCAACCTCTAAGATATATGCCATGTCTGGCACACAGAGAAAAACAGTAAACCTTTTTGATTTACTGTTTTCGTGTTAGCTTTTATTAAATTGTTAGTTTAGCAAGCTGAAAATATCCTACTTGCAATACTCTTTTTATTTTATAGCATATTCAGTCAAAAGATTCTTTTGAATAAATTTTTTTCATTTCTTGAATTTCTGACTTCTTTCCAAAGAATAGAAGCTACTTTTTAATTTGTTTGAGTAGTTGCAACTATTTTCATCTGCACAGAAATCCTTTTAAAAAATTGATTCCATTGACAAACCGAATTATCATACTTGGCATAATCTGATTTTCCATAATAAACTTTCAGCATATCTTGAATTGTAAAACTCAAATCATTTTCGCTTTTTACTTTTCTCCAAGCAGTAGCCATATCAGCAGTAAATTTAAATGGTGAAACATCTGTTAAAAATTGAGAAATATTCTCTAAATTGTGTGTTAAAGGAGAACCCACATTCAAGTAATGGCATATCTAAGGTAATAGTTTCCACTTTTTTTCTTTTCATTTTTTTATTGATGACTTTTTAATCAAATTACCCTTTAAAAATACTGCTCAATAATATAATTGAGTTCTTGTTTTATACCTCTATATTCTAATCCTAATGACTTGCATATCTGTGAAAGTTCTTCATGATACCAATAGTATTTACTAAATTCATCAAACGATGTAATTTTTATCAAACTCAGGTCTACTTTCTATCAATATTTTATCTCCTCAAAACCAATTTGCTTTTTTTCATCTCTAAATGAGGGTGTTTCACTCTCTTTATAAGGATTGTAGTTATTGCAATTACAGCCAAACTCTTTTAATGCCTTTTATCTTATTATCGGCTGTCCAAACAATCAAAGAAATACCGTCAAATTCTTCAACTTTCCCTCATTCATTTTATTTTTTTGAAGTGCCATTCTACAATAGTTTGATTATCCTTATGAAAAAATTGCTTTTATATCCCACGCAAGCACTATCCTCTTGTATTCCACTCATTAAACCAGTGCTTTACTGTTTGACGGTTTTCATACTTAGGACACCAACTCTCAATATAAATTACATCATCAGAAAAAAATTTTCATCTATCCCTAAGTCTTGTTGTGTAAGCCACATATCAAAACCATAAACGAATGATTTTCTCTCTTTCATCCATGAATTTAAGCACCTCCAAAAATCAAATACTTGTTTAGTATTATACCATTTTTCGCTTGATTTTATAGGTCTAACTCGTTCCATTTTACCTGTGATAGTTGCTTTTGAATGTTCCTGTAACTGTTCAATACAAGTCTTAACTTTTTTCAGCCTGTTCTACTTCCTCTCGTATCTCTAATATTTGATTGTATAGGCTATTTTTCTCTTTCTTCATATTGGCAACTTCCGATTTCCATTTGATATATTTAAGGTCTTGCTTTTCTCCTAAATGTTCTTTCAGATATTTCTTGGCACTTTTCAAATAAAAAGAATCTCTGCCGTATGCTCGTTATAAAAATCTTCCTGTTTGCTTTTTCTTGGTTTTGGTATAGGCTTTGTAGGTGTCCTTGTACTTCAAATATTTTTCTGATTGGTCTATGAGTTGTGTTTTTCATCAATCTTCTTTTCAGTGTCTTTTTAAAGCTCTTGTGGTCTTATAATTCTTATCTCGTAAATCGGTAATGCTTTCTTTCAGTTCAGATAATGAATTGATGTTTTCTCTTTTAGTAATTGACAACTCTCAATATATTTCTCTAAGTCTGCATTATTCTTATCTGCATTTTTATGGATAAGATTTTCAAAGATTGATTGTAAATTTTCTTTGGGTGGAGAGGTGGACTTTGTATTTTCGTTTTCTGTTTTTCTTCTTTTGCCTATTCCTCTTATCCAATTTAAGCAATGCCTTTTATTCTTCTTGAAATTTCCTTAGTATTTTTGTTGTGATGTTTTGATTTCTCATTGATATTTCCTCTATCTGTAGCAATACCTTTCTTTTTCCATTTGGGTTGCTGATACTCCTAAATGTATGGTCGGTATTTGCTCTATGCCCTGTCTTTGATAAGAGCGGTGATCCACTTTATCCTGTATGCTATTTTCTTCAAGATATTTGTTTGTAATGTCTGCCCATGCTTTTCGCCATTCTTCTGCTTTTGTATTGCTCATTCCAATCTGTTGTATTTATCTTTCTTGTTTTGTAATTTCCATTTTTGAGTTTTTACTTTCTCCATTTTCATCAAGGATATATTCCTTTTTTGATTTTGCTCCCCATGTTGTATCTTCGTTTAGCGATCGCATAGTTAATAGAATATGTGCATGTGGGTTTCCGTCATTTTTTTATCATGTAGTGCAATGTCGGCACACATACCAACTTTCACAAAATTTTCTTTTACATACTCTCTTACAAGCTCAATCTGTTTTTCCCTGTCTAATTCTTTAGGCAATGCAACTTCAATTTCTCTTGCGAGTTGTGAATTTTTACTCTTTTCTATTTTCTCAACACTGTTCCACAATGTCCTCTATCTAAAAATTCCTGTGGTGCATTTTGTGGTAATAGGATTTCGGTATGGGATATTCCGCCTTTTCTTGTAAAGTCGTGGACTATGCCGTCATATTCGTTTTTTATCTTTTCGCCACTTCGATAGGCGGAAGCTGCTACTGCACTTTTGCCTTTACCTCTTGAGATAATCTTTATGCTAAGATGATATATCGCCATAAGAAAAACCTCCTTTCCATTTTTTTCGATATGGTTATGGTGGCGATAGATAAGACTTCCTAAAAATCGGATAGCTTTTTATCCGATTTCTTTTTGGGAAGTACACAAAGGGTAGGAAATTTATTTCTGTAGGGGAGTGTAGCTCCCCTGTATCAGCTTTAGCTGATATGCTCTCTGCAAGAGCCTTCGGAGAACGCACACACCCTTTAGGGTGTATAAGTGCGCCCTTGTAACCAAGGGACTATTCCTCTATGTCCGTTTCTTGCTCCTCGTTTTTCTGTGTTTTGATTTTTCTGTTTCTTCTCTGTTTTCTCAATGATTTTTAATTTTTGATATTGGCTTCTTCTTTACGAATTAGTGATGTGATTAGCTGATAAAATTCATCTTTGGTTAAATTTCTTTTACTTTCTGTAAATATACTTTTCAAAGACTGCTCCTTTTTCATATATTCTTTTATCTCTCTTTTTCTTTCTTCCTGTTTCTGTTGACTGATGAGCTTTTTCCTTTTGTTTTGTAACTGCTTGATTTCTTCTTCTGCCATTAAAAATTTTTTTCATCTATGTTTTTCATTTTCTGTTTTCCTTTCTTTCTAATTTTTGAGCAAAGAAAAAAACAGTAAACCGATTTGATTTACTGTTCTTATGGTATCTCTTATCAAATTATTAAATTGTTTATCAACTCTAAATTTATCTTCCTAATAATCCAACAATCAAAGCTTGAATCGCCGCTACAAACGGTATGATCAGAAACGGAGTTAATACAAAATGTTCCATGATTGCTAAATGCTTCATCCAGTTGCTGAACTCATAATCAGGGTGTCCTTCTGTCCCCAGAATTACGATTTTATCCTTATATTTGCCTTGAAACAGCAAACAATCCAGCAGAAAAATCCCCTAAGTTCAATATGCTCCACTGAATATATCCCATCCAAAAAAGATTCCAAAATCCTGAAAGGTTTGTATGTAAAAGACTTACAGCCGAATATATGAAAACAAATCCCACAAATTACGATTGTTAGGATGAGATTTATCTTTTTTTCTCTTTTTGGTCATTTGTTCAGGTGCAGATTTCTGAATCGCCTTTGGATAAGAATCAAAAAAATATCTCGGATTAATAAGCACCCAAGCAGCTACTGCACCGTTAAAGATAGCAGCTATTGCAATTCCGTCCAAAAATAGCTCGTATTACATCCATAAAACACTCTTCCCCGCAAGAAAAACAAGTTTTTTTCAACATTTCCTTTTGTGATATTCAAGCATATTTTGCCAACCAGTCTTTGATTCTTTTACAATCGGAAAAAAATGGATAACAATGATATAAATTTTTCTCCTATTTCCGAAATAACTCTTACACCACACTCTTCTAATTTAGTTTTTGATAGGTTCATATGCGGCATATAAGACTTCATCACTTCCATAGGAAAGATAAACCTCCTCCAATCCGTGATAATCTCCCTTTTTCAAGATAAAGCATGTATTCCGGAATAGTTTTCCCATGAGTCATGATTTTTATCAATAATTTCCATATAAGATACACTTAATAAAAATATCCTTTTTATCAAGTATGCGCCCTTTCCTGATCAACTCTTCATCTGTAAAACACTGTCCGGGAGATGATGCATATATTCGTTTGGGCACTTCAATATTCTCATGCATTACATTTATATGCGACACAAGACCTAATGCAAGTGTTGCGCCTGAAGAACTTCCTGTAATAAGAATATTCGAAGCACTATAAGTATTTAGCATGGACTTATACAAAGCATAGATCCAGTCAAAGACTTCATCAATTGTATGGTTTATGCAAAGTGGATAATATGGAATTACCATATCACGACCGCTTTCAACAGCTATTTCCAAAGCCTTTTTAATAGAATTAGGACGAGGATGTACAAGCATTCCACCTCCTATTAAAAACAAACATACTTCCTTTGTCGGTTCCTTGTGAGTTATGTAAACAACTTTCTCTCCATAAAAATCTTTAATTTCATAATTTATTTCACTATGGGAAAGCACAGGAATTTTTGTTTTTATCCATACTCTTTCGAGCTTTTTGCAATCATATCCCGTTCATTTGCATTAAAAATATTTTTTTAAATCCTATTAGTTTAAGAATCAGTTTTAATAAACGATATTTTAATGATAATCCGGACATTATTTCACCTATCCCTTTCTTTTGCTTGTTCGTTTTTATACATCAAATCAGTGCCTTTGATTGTTCATTTTCTTTTTGTGATCCCAGGCATTTTTCTAGGTTAGTTTATTCTAACGTTATATTCCTGTTTACCTTAATTCTCAAGAATTTTGTTTTTCTCTTTATTATAACAATACCGTCAATCAAATGCCTTTCTTCCGACCAAATCACCCTAAACATTTATTTTCTCACACATTCATATCTCAATATAAAGTCCGGTTCGTGAATCTTAAGTACTTCCCCGGTTTATACATTTTTAATATTCATGAATCGTTCATTTGCCTTTATCATTTTTCATAATACATGTTATAACTCTTGCTAAATTTTTCTTATAAGTGGGATTGCTACTTGATAATAATTATTATCTATCATATATTTTCTTAATTTCTCTTGTATATCTCTCAACAACAAATTTTTAAACTCTCTCCGCTTTTAGCATTTCACATTATTCCTTAAAGATGAAAGCTAATTGCAAGTTAGTCTAAATTAACTAATAATATTTTTACCATTTTTAAGTCATTTTTCTATGCCCGCTTTTTCATAGCACTTGACAGTTGCCTATAAAGTTAAAGTAAACATCGACTTGTTGTTTTCTGTCTTTCCTTTTTCTTCCCCTGTTGCTTCATGGACTACTACTTTTTCTATATACTCATTTATCATTGGTACTGTCAGTTCATCAATATCTGTATATTTTCTATCATTTTTAGGAATTTGTCGGTGTCAACTTTTCTCTGATGGTAGCTTTCTATTTCTTGTTCAAAAATACTGTATTTGCTTTTCTAATTCTTGTTGCTCCGTATCATATATATTAAATAATCTGTCAAAAGTGTTTTAGGGAATTTTTCCAAGTGCGTGGTCTTCATATAGCTTTGTAATTAAGGTTGTTAGTTCTTCATTCCTTGATGAAAGTTTTTCTAACTTTTCTTTGTCCTTTGATACTTTTTCTTCCCTTTTTCATCGGATAATTTATTCATCAATTTTAGAAATTCTTGCTTATCTTCTTTTTGCAAAGTCGGTTATTTCTTTGATTGATTTTAATAGAATTTCATTCACTGTTTTTACTTTAATGTAGTGCATACTGCAAGTGCCTTTTTCTGTGTCTATAATGTTGACATACAAAAACAATAATCACAATCATACTTCTTTTCTTTATGTTCTGCCGGCTCTCTGTAACTTAGCTTTCCTCACAATCGGAACAGATTAAAAAGTCCTGTAAAGGGGTGTGAGGTTGTTCCATACTTTGGACTTCTTCTTACTGTCTTTCTTAAGCGTTGGGCGTTATTCCATGTTTCTTCATCAATGATGGCTTCATGGGTGTTTTTGAATATAATGAGTTCATCTTCTTTTGCCTTTCTGCGTTTCTTGGTTTTGTAATCAAGACATATTGTTTTACCAAGTACGGTATGTCCCATATATTCTCTCTTTTCTAAGATATAGCCTACTGTGGTCGGTGTCCAAAAATACGGGTCTTCTATTCCTCTTTTCTTGGAACTGTGGTTGTTTTCGGGGTAATGTATCTCTGCATAGGCTGATGGGATAAGAACTTTATCTTTGGTTAGTATATCTGCTATCTGTGTTACTCCGTATCCCTCTATTACAAGCCTGTAAATGCGTTTTACGACCTTTGCACTCTCTTTATCGACAAGTAACTGCTGTTTGTTATTTGGGTTTCTATAATAGCCATATGGAACGCTTGGAGATACTCTTTTGCCTTCTTCCATTCTTGCTCTGAATATAGATTGTATTTTTCTCGAGGTATCTCTTGCGTACCATTCGTTCATAATATTTAGAAATGGGGTGAAGTCGCTTTCTGCTTGTTTCTCACTATCTATTCCATTATTGATAGCAATAAATCTTACTCCCTTTTCTTTGAAGAGTATTTCGGTGTAAAAACCTACTTTGAGGTAATCTCTGCCAAACCTACTCATATCTTTTACTATCACAGTAGATACTTTGTTTTCTTCTACTGCTTTTATCATTTTTTGAAATCCATCTCTATCAAAGGTTGTTCCGCTTACTCCATCGTCGGTATAGTGATAGATATTGACAGCCGTTTCTTTTCGCATAGCTTTCAAGTAGCTGCTTTTGATTGGTTATGGAATTGCTTTCTCCTTGCATTTCGTCATCACGACTTAAGCGCTCATAAAGGGCTGTTTGTCCTGTTCTTTTTCGTATTTGACATGAGAATTACCTCCTTCCAAGTTTTTATTATTTTTCTGTCCTTAAAAGGTTAATCCTTTAGGAACGCTTCTTATAGTGCTGTAATTGCGGCGATTGTGCCGAATAATATACCAGGTAAATTAGCCATCATCAGTGGCCAATCCTTCTTTCTCTTGCATAAA
>BNJU01002070.1_pt1 | contig 124834 bp, 115 predicted proteins | sample 8539281 | NCBI WGS metagenome assembly BNJU01 (sample SAMD00202456, study PRJDB9452) | human saliva metagenome | isolation source: human saliva | place: Japan | reverse complement strand
CAATTGGTTGGCGATGTGGCCTGCGTTGAGTTTAGTGGCGGTTGTCACCTCCGATACCTTTGGAGGTCCTTAATTCAACAAAGGGCTACATGACCTCACCTTGCTTATCTATTGCCCGGTATAGTCGGCTGGGGCTGCTTGTTGGACTTATGGCCAGGTCTACCGGCGTCGACATGGCCTAACGAAGTGTGACCGCGAGCAAGTCTTCGACGTCACCGGGCGGCGGGCTCGGTAGCACTCAATGGCTGTTGTCGCTGGACCAGTTCGATCAGAAATGACGGTTTGGGGTGCGTGCTTATTTGGTAACTTGGTCGGTCGAGCGTTACCTGGGGCGGCGGACCTTGCCTTTGATTTCTATCCTCATGCTGGGGCTGAGCTACTCTCCTAATCATCATGGCCTCAATGGTTCAGGAAAAATTTCGGGAGTTAACCTACTACTGGCATCAAGGCCTGTCAGGTCATTGCGGTAGATCTAGAGGGCATGGCGACGGTGGCCTATGGTTTAAGTCAGCGTCCATAGCACGCGTTTTGATCAATACGCTGAGGCCTGGCTAGACTCTTGGACTATTTAGGCAAGCAAGGAAAATCCAAGGTCCTTAGTCCTGTTCGGCCACTCTATGGGTGGAGCAGTCGCGACTCGCCTGTGCCAACTCTACCCGACTTGGCTCAGTACTCATCACTACCTCGCCCATGCTAGCAATCGATACGGGCAATATTCCTTTTGCCTAGCGCATTGTAAGTCAGTAGTCGAGTTCTTTCAGGTGGTGGCAAAGCCCATGTCTCCGTCCAGGGCGCTGTGAGCCCTGAACGTCGCATAGCCAGTGTCCTCGCGAATCATTGGACACACTCAATATGAGACATGCGCATTATTTCCATCATTGGCACCTAGCTACCATGTCGATCCCTAGGCATGAGGCGCTACTTGGTCTTGACTGTAACCAGTTTAGCTAGCTCGCGCAATAGTTTTGTCTGGCCAAGGCGCGGCACGACTCACTGCACGCAGTCTTTGACGGTCTGGCAGAGGCGGAGCTCATTGACCATGTTTAGCTAGTGGCGTTCATGGCTTGACGTCGAGGCTTGCGCTCAAGCCCAAAGCTTACTGCGCAGGCAGCATAGTAGTATTTGGAGGATGATGCCTTCATACAAGCATATGTCACCATTCGTCTCATTTGTGCCGGTCTTGCTGACAAAGCGACCATTGGTTAATCCTAGTTTGAATTTGAACTAAAGAGAGTTACCCTATGACACGCGTATATATATTACAGAAGTTAAAGCGCTCGGCCATTGGTCGCTATCTTGGCGCTATATCCAATCGGTCCGCTGAGACTTAGGCGACCAAGTTCTCCGGGCAGTGCTCGAATCAGACCATAGTACCGAGTCGAAGCCATTGAAGAAGTTATCGCTCGGGAATGTCGTATCAGCCGCCATGGTCAAAACCTGGCCCGATCAAGAATTGCGCTCAAAAGGCCGGACGACGAGTCATCGACCCATTCACCGTCAATATGGTCTGTGGCAGTGCCGGCAAAAGGCGGTCTGTAGAAGGCCTACACCAAGATTAAAACCGGCGAGAACCAAGCCCTGATCGTTGCGGGCGTAGAAAGTGATGAGCCAAGCCGCCTACGTCTTAGATGGCAGAATCTCGCAAGGGCTGGCATGAAGGTGGCAGTCCTCTGGTGGATGGCCTCTATCAGGACATTGTCTGATGCCAGCACGAACTATGCTGATGGATTGTGACGGCTGAGAATTTAGCTCAGCAATATGACGCAGTAGTCTTAAGCTCAAGATGCCGCCTGTGTCAGTCTCAAGTCAAAGGCTCAGCGGCTCAACAAGCAGTACCTCTTTGACCGAAGTGTGGCTGTGACAGAAGTCGACCGCAAGGGCAATCGTCAAGTGATAGATCGTGATGAGTATATTAACTATAAAACTAGCCCTGAGAAGAATGGTGGTTTGCAGTCCTGCCTTCACGAAAGAGGGTACAGTAACGGCCCGTGTAGCCGTCGAGGCATTAACGATCATGCTGACCTTTCTCTGCAGTGAGCCAAGACATCCTGAGACCGCTACCGGCTGACCCCACTGGCTGAAGTTCTAGAGTTTTGGTCAGGCGGGGGTTGACCTAGCCCTTATGGGAATCGGCCCTGTAGGAGCTGTGAGCTTTGGGTTTTGAGACGTACTGGCGTGCCTTTTGAAAGCAGTTGACCGCTTTTGAACTCAGCTGAAAACTTTTGCGGTTCCAAAAGCGCTGGCTGTTTCACATGAGTTTAGTCTCGCCCATCGCGGGGTGTCCAGCTGGATTGGCCTAGCCGAGCGCACCAATGTTCAGTGGTGGCGCCATTGCCTTAAGCCCATCCTGGTGAGGCTTCAGGCGTCCGAGTCTTAGCGACGCTCTGCCGCGATCGTTCGCTCTGAGAGTCAATATGGTCTTGCCTCCCTTTTGTATTGGTGCGCATGGGGATTGCCGACCTGATTAAAGCGATATCAAGCTGAGTTAGATGTATCAAATAAAGCATTTGACACTGGCCTCAGCATCTAAAATAAAAGTCCACGCGTGATTTTGTTTGCTGAAGTTGCCGTGGGCTTTTATATACTTAGGGAGAGAAGACAGAGGAGGATTACCTGTGAGAATGGAGGTAGTGGCCGATTCGGGCGCGACTGTCTCGCCGGACCTGTTTGCAGGGACGGATGTCGCTACAGATTAGTACCTTTCAATGATTAATATTTGGCACTCAGGTATGTGTGGATGATGCAACTTGGGCCTCAACCTTTTAGCAAAGGATATACGAAGACAGCAGAGGAGGCCTCTTCGAGCGCGCATATGTCCGTCTCCTCAGCATACTTGCCAATGCCTTCGAGGGCCGAAAATGTCATCGCTTTACCATCTCAGGTAGTGGTACATCAGGTTCTTATAATAGCCGCTTGACTTGGTCATAATATGAGCTTGGAAAATCAGTGGCTAATATCTACTATCTTTGACTGCTTGTCTCTTGCGGACAGAGAGCGACCTCTTAATTGCTGGGGTTTGGAGTTGGTACAAAAGCGCCTCGGATTTTGACCAAGTAATGGCTTCAACCTAAAGGATTATCGTCAAAAGCGGATGTCGTCTTCATCTTAGAATCCAGTAGATAGCTTGGTCAAAGCCGGCCGTGTCAATACCGAAATACAGATGGTGGTGTGATTGGCCTCTTGGAGCATCCGTTTGATTAGAGGTTCGTACGGCTGAAGGTAAGATTGAGATTGGGGCCAAGTCCAAGGAGCAAACGTGCTGCTGAAAGCAACCGTGAAGAAATGCTCAAGCATGGCTACCAGCGTAAGGGCGCGATTTCTCATAGCACGACAATCCAGAAGTGGTTGAAGCGGTGAGGAATGACTCTGTGCGTGAACACACTATCCTCAGGCTCAAATTGAGGTGATGGTTTAATGGGCTCTGCACATTCTATGCCCAATACCACGGGCTCATTATCAACTGACACAAGCTTGAGTGTAATGTATTGAAAAACATTGATAAGAAAGAAGAGATTGATGTCTGTATATGTTTATCGGAAAGTTACCAACTTCTAACACAGTGACTATTAGCGGTTTGTTTCTTTAGCGCTACAGGGAGTTGGTTTTGCCTTTCATGGTGAACTACCACGGTATACTAGTTTCTTTAATGAGTGCGCCATTATTGATTTCTTTGTAGGCAGTGTGGTGAGGACAGTTTCAATCGTCAGTGGCTGAGGCGCCTTTGGTAAGAATTCGAAGACCTTAAGTAATTTCTTGAGTTTATGGAGTTCTGACAAGCGGTTATGTGATGGCAGTCGCTCAGGCGGGAGACTGGCAATCGTTTTTGCCTTCTATATCTTGGCGGTAAAGGGACGCGTTTGGCCTATTTTAGCCAGTCTGCTCAGTTCCAGAACCTCAGAAAAAGCCTTCACTACTGCTTGCTACTAGAGGTAGGGACTATTGCGATTCCAGTCGTGTCACTCTTGGGCTTCCTCTGCCCTGAATATCTTCCAGATTTTCTTAATGTGAATTACCTTGTGCCGGGATTTTGCCTATGTCTATAAGGTTAAAATTCACGCTTACTAAAGCAGTGGCTTATCTACCTAGTAGCGCGAGGTCCTCCTCTGTGTGGCTTGGCTCTTCCCTAGGCAAGTTTGGCGCATAATTACATTATAAGCAAACAAAAAGCGGAACCTTCATTTTGAATGTTCCACTTTTATATACTAAACAGTAAGCACAGGCATACAAGATACTAATCAGCAAGTAACTAGTGCTGAGATAGTTGAGTTTATTTTGGCTTTGGTTATGTTGTCGAGTTTGGACCAAGAGAGGGGCTAAGGTCAAGGCGCTCCCGGCGATAAAGAGGAGTTGGAGCATAAAATAAGATTTGGATGGGAAACTTAAGTAGGTCCCAGCAGCTACAGCTACTAGGCTCAAGATAAGCACTAGACTAGTTTTTAAGCCATGTGGCATGACGGAAGGGTGTCCCGTGAGCTGACTAACTAGACTATTGCCTTCAGCTTGAAAGGCCAGTTGTAAGGCTGCCAGAGGCAGGAGGCTGATGAGGAAGCCGGTCGTGATGGTCCCTGTCTGGCTGAAATAGGCTAGGTTGTTGACGATGAAGGCCTGGAAGAAGACATTCAGAACTAACTGGTAAAGGCTGTTGGTCAGATTATAAGGATAATGCTGAATGTGGGTATAGGCGATATAGAGGAGGAGCAAGAGGTTAGCCCCCCAATGATGCTGCCACATAAAGCCCACGGTTGCTGCCCAGAGCAGAATCTCCATAGCGTACAGGATCACCGGGCGAGCTGGCATTAGCCTTACGGGTATTGAAGCGAACGAAGAAGTAGTGGTCAATCAACTGACTGCTGACTAAAATCAAGTAGAGATAGCCAGGCTAACCAGTTGATTTCGGTAGTGTGGTACATCCCTACGATTAAACCATATATCCCAAAGCCTAGTGGCGCTAGGAAGATTCGAATGAGGGGATGTCTTAGAAAGTGTGCAAAGTGTTTCATAGCTAATCCTCTTTTTTCGACATTTTTTACTATCTATATCTACTATACTAATGTATAATAGAGTCAGTTACAACAATAAATTCCCGATGGGATTCATTTTCTTAATGAAGTTGCCTTGTAACCAATCTACAAAATGGGGGAAATTACTATGGAAAGAAAGTTGTTTACATCTGAATCGGTGACGGAAGGACACCCAGATAAAGTAGCCGATCAAATTAGTGATGCCATCTTAGATGCCATCTTGACACAAGACCCACTAGCCCGGGTGGCCTGCGAGACCGCGGTCAACACCGGCTTGGTATTGGTCTTTGGGGAAGTCAGCACGACTGCCTATGTCGATATCCAACAAATTGTACGCGAAACTATTAAGGGCATTGGCTATAATTCAAGTGATTATGGCTTTGATGGTGATAATGTGGCCGTCTTAGTCGCGCTTGACGAGCAATCGCCTGATATCGCTCAGGGGGTAGACGCTGCCATTGAAACCCGGGACGAAGCAACCGATCAATTGATTGGGGCGGGTGACCAAGGGCTCATGTTCGGTTATGCCTGTGATGAGACGGAAGAATTTCATGCCATTACCAATCGCGCTTAGCCACCGCCTAGCTAAACGTCTGAGTGAGGTGCGTAAGTCTGGCCAATTGACACACCTGAGACCAGATGGTAAGTCCCAAGTAACCGTTGAGTACGGTGAAGACGGTCAAGCACTACGGGTGGATACAGTCGTCATTTCAACTCAGCATGCGCCTGAAGCAACCTTAGAAACGGTGCGTCAAGATGTGATTGAACAGGTAGTGAAAGCCTGTGATTCCAGCACATCTATTAGATGAACAAACTCGCTTTTTAATCAATCCCAACGGGTCGTTTTGTCATCGGTGGACCTAAAGGAGACTCCGGCTTTGACAGGCCGTAAGATTATTGTCGACACCTATGGTGGCTATGCTCGTCATGGTGGTGGGGCCTTCTCTGGTAAGGATGCAACAAAAGTGGACCGGTCAGCTAGCTATGGCTCGCTACATTGCCAAGAATATCGTGGCAGCCGGCTTAGCTAAAGCGTTGTGAAGTGCAATTAGCATATGCGATTGGGGTCGCGCAACCCGTTTCTATTCGGATTGAAACCTTTGAAACTGGTATCGTTTCTGAGAGTCGCCTAGTTCAAGCAGTGCGTCAACTCTTTGACTTAACACCAGATGGGATTATCCGTACTTTGGCTCTACGTCGACCAATCTATAAGCAGACAGCGGCCTATGGTCACTTTGGCCGTCAAGACGTGGTCTTACCATGGGAACAAGTCAACAAGGTAGATGAACTCAAAGCTGCGCTCGCAGAATAAGACAAAATGAAAAGCTGAGACTTAGGTCTCAGCTTTTTTACTACCTTACTTTGATACGTTCGATGATGAGGAGTTGCGGTGGATTATTCCGTTGGTTGATGAAGCCGTAGTGAAGGACTTGGAATTCTTCTTGGGGCCAGCCTGCTAAGGCCTGGAAGAGGGCGTCCTTTTCCTTGGCACCTTCCGGGTGACCGCTGTAGATCACCAAGATGATTTGACCACCAACCCGAAGCTTGGCTCGAACCTGGTCTAGAGAGGCCAGGGTTGAAGTCTCTTGAGTTGTGATTTGGTGGTCGCCACCGGGTAGATAGCCTAGATTATAAATGGCACCAGTGAATTGAGGGACCTCAGCTAAAAGCGTATGAATTTGGTCGTGAGAGGCCAGGAAAAGCTGGGCGGACTCCTTGTTGGGAAGCTTAGCTAGGCGTTCCTGGGTCCAAGCCAAGGCCTGATCTTGGATATCAAAGCCCATAACCTGGCCGCAAAAGCCTGGTTGGCTTAGAATAAAGGCTGTGTCGTGTCCTTTGCCTAGAGTTCCATCAATATAAACACCATCTGGAAAACGTTGGATCAAGGTGGCTAAGAGGGTGTGACTGTAGTGTAGAGCGCGTTGCATAGACAAACTCCTTTGTATTACGTGAAAGTTACACAATCGTTAAAAGTAAACGAAAAGGGGGCTAGGCCCCTTTTTTTAGCGAGAGGCTTTCTATATAATGGTATTGTATCATAAAATGGCAGAATGGGGGAATATACGTGAAATTAACGCGTCAAGCGGTGATTAATCGTCGTAAACAAGCACAGCGCCACGAATCAAATAAGAAAATTGCCAAAGTGGTTAATGCAGGCTTAGTCTTATTCGCTTCTGCATCTACTTTAAGCACGCTCACTGCACCAAAGGTGACCGTACAAGCTCAAACAGCTACCCAACAAAACTTCTTATCAACTATTGGAGGGTATGCACGCGATATCGCTAAGAATAATGACTTGTATGCCTCTGTAATGATCGCGCAAGCAATCTTAGAATCAGGTTGGGGCCAAAGTGGATTAGCATCAGCACCTAACTATAACTTATTCGGGATTAAGGGTGACTACAACGGTAATACCGTTCGTATGGATACCTTAGAAGATGATGGTAGTGGTAACTACTATGCCGCTAAGGAGCCTTTCCGTAAGTATAGCAACTATGGTGAATCTCTGAATGACTATGCTTCGCTCTTGACTGGGGATAACAATCCTAACAGTTGGCGCTATAAAGTATTACTATGGGGCGCGCGTAAGTGCCACTAACTCATATCAAGATGCAACTCGACATTTAACAGGTCGTTATGCGACAGATACTCGTTATGCGTCTAAGCTTAACCAATTAATCCAAACCTATGGCTTGACCCAATATGATGCGGGTGGTTCTAGTACTGCTAGCCCAGCGCGTCCACAAGCCCCAGCAACTGGTGGCGGTTCTTATACGGTTCAAGCAGGCGATAGCTACTGGCGCATTGCTAACAAGTACGGCATTTCGATTGAAGAATTGCAACGCTTGAACGGCACTTCTAGCTACTTCCTCTATCCAGGTCAAAGCTTGGTAGTACCAGGTTCTGCTTCAACTACAAGTGGCTCTGCTTCTTCAACCTCAACTACAAGTACACGCTCTGCAGCACCAGCAGCAGGCGGTTCTTACTACAGTTCAAGCAGGTGACAGCTACTGGCGTATTGCTAACAAGTATGGGATTTCTATTCAAGAACTCCAACGCTTGAACGGCACATCTGACTACACTCTCCATCCAGGCCAAAGCATTAAAGTGCCAGGTTCAGGGACTAATGCGTCAGCTTCATCAAATAGCACTTCTGCTTCAACCAGCACAACAAGTGCAGCACCAGCAGCAGGCGGTTCTTATACAGTTCAAGCAGGCGATAGCTACTGGCGTATTGCTAACAAGTATGGGATTTCGATCTCAGAACTCCAACGTTTGAACGGCACATCCGACTACAACCTCTACCCAGGTCAAAGCCTCAAGGTGCCAGGTTCAGGGTCATCTTCAAGCGCAAGTGCTTCATCAAACAGCACTTCTACTTCAACTAGCACAACAAGTGCAGCACCAGCAGCAGGCGGTTCATACACTGTCCAAGCAGGCGACAGCTACTGGCGTATTGCTAACAAGTACGGGATTTCGATTTCAGAACTCCAACGCTTGAATGGGACTTCAAACTACTTCTTGTATCCAGGCCAAAGCATTAAAGTGCCAGGCTCAGGTTCAGCTAAATGCAGCTCCTGCTCGCAGCAACACTGCAAGCACAACACCAGCACCTGCTGAAACACCAGCACCAGCGCCAAGCACAGGCGGTGGCAACTATACTGTTCAAGCCGGTGACAGCTACTGGCGCATTGCTAACAAGTATGGAATTTCAATTTCAGAACTCCAACGCTTGAACGGGACTTCAAACTACTTCTTGTACCCAGGTCAAAGTATCAAGGTACCAGGTGGTGGCGCCGCTGCTGAAACACCAGCCCCAACTCCTGCACCAGTTAGCCAAACACCAGCTCCTGCAGAGACTCCAGCGCCAGCCGCTGCTGAAACACCAGCTCCAGCTGCAAACAACGCTAGCCAAGCAAGTGGCGGTTCATATACTGTCCAAGCAGGTGACACCTTGTACTCAATCGCTCGTCGTAATGGGGTAGATGTTTACAAATTGATCGCTAACAATGGGGGTTCCCATTTCATCCAAGTAGGTCAAGTCATCTCATTGAACTAGTCGCTAGTATTTGATATACTAGACTTAATAGTAATTCAATATTGGAATTAGTAGGCGGTACAACTGTTATAGAGAGCTTATGGGTGGTGGAAATAAGCCGGGAGTGCTACTGAACTCATCCAATTGAAGCTAGTCTGAATCTTTAGTAAGACTAGACGTCCGCCGCGTTAAGGCTAGAGATAAGCTATTCTAGCTTAAATTAGGTGGTACCGCGAAAATTTCGCCCTATGTGAACTGTGTTTAACACGGTTTATGTAGGGCTTTTTTTATCAGAAATGCAAGGAGGTTATGTGATGACCTATAATCACAAAGCAATCGAAGAAAAATGGCAAAACTATTGGCGCCAAAACCAAACCTTTAAAACTCAGGAGCGTCCTGGACATCCTAAGTTCTATGCTCTCGACATGTTCCCTTATCCATCTGGTCAGGGCTTGCACGTAGGGCACCCAGAAGGGCTATACAGCAACAGATGCCGTGGCTCGTATGAAACGGGCACAAAGGCTATGATGTCTTGCATCCAATGGGTTGGGATGCCTTTCGTTTGCCTGCTGAACAATACGCTTTGGATACCGGGGAATGACCCAGCTGATTTTACCGCTGCTAATATCGAAACCTTTCCGCCGTCAAATCAATTCACTTGGTTTCAGCTATGACTGGGGCAGGGAAGTTAATACAACCGATCCTAACTATTATAAATGGACCCAATGGATTTTCTCCAAAAATGTATGAAAAAAAGGCTTGGCCTATGAAGCGGAAGTAGCCGTTAACTGGTGTCCTGCCTTAGGGACCGTCTTGGCGAACGAGGAAGTCATTGATGGTAAATCCGAGCGCGGTGGTCATCCCTGTTTACCGTAAACCAATGAAACAATGGATGCTCAAGATTGCAGCCTATGCAGAGCGTCTATTAGAAGATTTGGATCTCCTAGACTGGCCTGAAAAGCCTTAAGGAGATGCAACGTAACTGGATTGGTAAATCTGAAGGGCTTTGATTAACTTTTGATATTGTGGGGCACCCTGATCAAGTGCAAGTCTTTACCTCACGTGCAGATACCCTTTTCGGGTCTACATATGTGGTCTTGGCGCCTGAACATGAGTTAGTGGCGAAAGTCACCAGCCCTGAACAGGAAGACGTTGTAAAAGCCTATGTCGAGGCAGTCGCAACTAAGAGCGATATGGATCGGACCTCTCATAATAAAGACAAATCTGGTGTCTTCACTGGGAGGGCTATGTCAAGCATCCCTGTAACGGGCGAATCCTTACCAATTTGGATTGCGGACTATGTCTTGGCTTCTTATGGGACCGGGGCGGTCATGGGGGTACCAGCCCACGACGAACGTGACTTCGAATTTGCTAGCAAGTATGAGTTGCCAATTGTGTCCGTAATTGAACATAATGAGTCTGGTTGCTATGAAGGCGATGGGCCGCACATTCATTCTGACTTCTTGAACGGCCTTCATAATGCAGAAGCCATCACAACTATGATTGATTGGCTAGAAGCCCAAGGCAAAGGCCAACGCCAAGTCAACTACCGTCTACGTGACTGGCTCTTCTCACGTCAACGTTATTGGGGTGAGCCTATCCCAGTGATTCATTGGGAAGACGGCAGTATGAGTCTAGTGCCTGAAGATCAATTACCACTTCGTCTGCCTGTGACCGATAAGATTCAACCAAGTGGTACGGGCGAATCACCATTGGCTGCTATTGAAGAGTGGGTCAAGTGGTGGATCCAGAGACAGGGCCGTAAAGGGTCGCCGTGAGACTAACACCATGCCACAATGGGCGGGTAGTTCTTGGTACTATCTCCGTTATATCGACCCACAGAATTCAGAGCGCCTAGCAGATCCGGACAAGTTAGCCAAATGGTTGCCAGTCGATCTCTATATTGGGGGGGCGGAACACGCTGTCTTGCACTTGCTTTACGCGCGTTTCTGGCATAAATTCCTCTACGACTTAGGTGTAGTGCCAACTAAGGAACCATTTATGAAGCTCTTCAACCAAGGCATGATCTTGGGGACGGACGGCAACAAAATGTCCAAGTCTAAGGGCAATGTGGTCAATCCTGACCATGTGGTTGACCAATACGGGGCAGATACCCTACGTGTCTACGAAATGTTCATGGGACCATTGGATGCTTCTATTGCTTGGAGTGAGAATGGTTTGGAATCTACTCGTCGCTTCCTTGATCGGATTTGGCGCCTCTATGTGGCAGAAGACGGTAGCCTCAGTGAGCGAATTCAAGATGCTGACAACCCTGCCCTAGAACGTGTCTACCATCAAACTGTCAAGAAGGTAACGGAAGACTATGAAATTCTTCACTTCAATACCGCAATTTCTCAAATGATGATTTTCCTCAATGCTACGAAAGATCAGGCCATCATTCCAAAAGCTTATGCCCAAGGCTTGATTCAATTGCTGGCGCCATTGGCTCCACATATTAGTGAGGAAATCTGGCAAAAGCTAGGTCACCAAGACAGCATTTCGCATGTCGCTTGGCCAAGCTATGAGGAAGCTTTGACCATTGAAGATCAGGTAGAAGTTGTAGTTCAAATTAATGGTAAGATTAAGGCTAAGGTTATGGTTGAAGCCAATATGGCAGCAGATGCCTTAGGTGAGTTAGCTCTTAACTTGCCAGAAATTCAAGCACAACTTGAAGGCAAGACCCTACGCAAAGTGGTAGCAATTCCTAACCGATTAGTCAATATCGTAGCAAATTAAGGAGACGATGCAGATGACAGAAAGAGACAAGCGCGATTTAGAGCGCGGCACACCAAGCCCGGATTTACAGGCTTTGTTGGCCGAAGAACAAAACTTTACATGAGACCGTCATCTTTTCCAAAGAAGACATGAAGAAACTACGTCGGCCTAATGTGCAACCAGAAGATGGCGATTACTTTAACCTCAATCTGCCAGCCGACCTGGATTTGAATTAGACGATGATCAATTTGATGTGGACCCCATCTTCCAAGCAGATGCCGAGCCAACTCCTAGCCAGCCAAACCAGGATAAGGCAGATTGGGTAGTCAATGACTTACCGGCTTGGGAGGAAGAGACTGAGCCAACTGAGCAAGATGAAGATGAGGAAGAAAGAAAGTCCAGTTAGATGCTGATCTTCCAGAGTTAGAGCTAGAGAGTGCTGAAAGCAGCTCAATAAGCAATCTTGATTTAGAAGGACAAGACGATCCAAACTACAATCCTTTTATCTATCGACCAAAACATCCAAAACCTCAGCCGACAGAAGCCAAAGCATCAAAATCGCTTAAGCTACCTCGCTTAGATTTAGACGCTGTCTATGAAGCCCACTATAGCTTTAGATCACTTAGATGACTTTGGATGCTTATGATCAATTTGGGGCGCCAGAGCTGACTCCAACCAAGATTGAACGACTGATGCAAAATTGGTGGCAGGTATCACACAAAGAGTCAATAGCCTCAAACCTAAGGAAGAAGCCACTGCACCAGAAGAAGAGTTAGCTGAAGAGCCAGTAGTGCTGGCAGTTAATGACGCGTCTAGTCAGACTGGAAAATCAAGCAGATCCAGAACTTGAAGCAAGTGATGCAGAAGTGAAAAGTCAGCTGAAGTTGAAACGGTTGAGCCAAGGGAAGTAAGCCTTGCTTCAGAAACGCTGGATAGTTCAGAGCCTAGTCAAGAAGACCCAAGAAAAATCAAGCTCCATCCCAAGAGGAGGCAGTAGAAGAAGCTACAGAACTCGATTTGCTAGCTCCTGTTGAGTTGGAAGAAGCTGAGCTAGTTCTAGAAGCAGGATAAGCATGATGATGACCAGCAATGGGCGCCAGTATCTGTCTTAGATATTGAGGGAGCAAGAGGCAGAGCCAGAACTAAGTCAGAGGCTCCGATGATGAAGTTTAGACTCAGATCAAGTAGCTGAGCAAGAGCCTCAAGAAGAGGAAGAAGCTGAGCCAAAAGCTTAACCTTTGGCAACGTCTAGTACGTTGGATTCAAGAAGGCGAACCCTAAGGAAGAAGAGGTCGAGCAAGATGCAACTACTCAAGCGGTAGCTCAAAGCAAGTCAAGCTTCTGATGAGTCAGATTCTGACCATGATGAAGATGATCAGTCATGGTGGTGCTAGCTTGCCCGCTTCAGAACAGGAAGTGAATCAAGAGGATGAAGAGGATTCCTCCGACCTAGCAACCGATTCTGATACCCCCCTTAGTTCAGATTTTGATTTGGAACTAGAAGAAGAGGCGGTGGCCGGCCACCCGGAGCCTCAAACGGCGAGTCCGACGGAAAGTCCTCAGACCGCCGGCCCTGAAAGGTCATCTCTAGGCCAACAACTAGCCTTTGATTTAACAGATACCCAGGCTATTACGCCAGAAGCCATTCAGGCCTATAGTGACCAAGTCAGCCAGGCTACTCAGGTCTTTACCGAGCCTATTCTGACGGACCAGGTCCTAGAAGAATACCTGAATGAAGATGATGTCACTATTGAGGCTGAACTGAATGAGAAGCAAACCATCGTCAAAGGAGCGACTTGGCTGACTTTCGGGAACATCTTCTCCCGGATTCTGGGTGCCATCTATGTCATTCCTTGGGCGGCTTGGCTCGGGGCGGACTATCTCAATGCCAATACCCTATATAGTGCGGGTTATCAACCTTATGCGCTCTTCCTAGCCATTGGGACGGCAGGTTTTCCAAGTGCCATTGCCAAACAAATGGCCTACTATCACTCCAAAAAGCAATACCGGTTTGCTGATCAACTCTTTAAGGCAAGTATGATTGTCATGAGTTTGATGGGCCTAGTTACGGCTACGGCGCTCTTCTTCGTAGCGCCAGCCTTAGCAGCAGCGACGCCAACGATTGACCATGCGGCAGCTACCTTAGTCATTCGTTCCTTGGTACCACCACTAGTTATTTTGCCAGTCATGAGTCTCTTGCGGGGTTATTTCCAAGGCTACAATAACATGGTGCCAACGGCAGTATCCCAAATTCTGGAACAAATTGCCCGCGTCTTCTATATGTTGGCAGCAACTTATGCTGTCATGAAGCTCTTCAATGGGGCGGCGACGACGGCGGTTATCCATTCGACTTTTGCAGCCTTTATCGGGGCGGCGGTGTCACTGGTCTACTTGATTTTCGTCTATCTTCGTCGCTTGCCGATGATTAAGGCTTTAATCGCGACGGACCAATCCCGTGATGAATTCGACTTAATGAAGACCCTGCGGATCATGCTCATAGACTCTGTTCCTTTCATCCTGGTGGGGTCCGGTATTATTATCGCACAAAACATCGATACCTATACCTTCGGTCAGATTATGGGTTACACTTCTAGTCTCTTGCGTAGCGAAATCGCGGAACTATATGGGGTGCTGAGTCTAGACGTCAACAAACTGATTATGATTATCATTTCCTTGGCCATTGGGATTTCCCTGTCTTCTCTACCAGCCATCACCAAACGCTTTGCTGAACAGGATAAGGAAGGGACGGGCGATTTAATTCAGCACGTTATCTTACTCTTCAGCTTTGTGATGTTGCCAGCTGCAGTTGGTATGGCAAGTATCCCAACCGAAGTTTATCAACTTTTCTATGCTAATGGGAGTCATTCAGGGCCAGGCCTCCTAGTGACGGCCTCCTACATGTCAATTATCTTGGGGCTCTACACCATTCTATCGACCATTCTCCAAGCCATGAACTTCCGCCGTCTCTCCATCTGGCATCTCTTGATTGGTTTGGTCGTCAAAGTTGTCCTACAATTCCCACTTGTTGCCCTCTTCCAAGCACAAGGGACCTTCCTGTCAACTGGTCTTGCCTTCTTGGTTTCTTCCTTGCTCATGTGGCGGACCATCCACAAGTCGGTACCTTTGCGCTATAACGAGATGACACCAAAACTTGTTAAAATGTTAGTGGGGACAGCCTTGATGGGCGTTAGCACCAGTATCTGGGCTCAAGTTTTGAATGGCCTCATGGGGCCAGTTGGGCGAGGTATGACTTTCGTCAAGGTAATCTTGGTTGTCTTGGTAGGAGTCTTCGTCTACATGACAGTCATGGCCCTCTTTGGCCTCTTACCAATCCTCTTCGGTTCGCGTAAGAAAGACTTGCAAGATAAGATGAGGTTCTTCTCATGAGAATTGAGAAATATTTGGCGGATACGGGTTGGGGCAGTCGGAAAGACATTAAGCAACTACTAGCCCAAAAAATCGTCACCATTAATGATCAGGTTTGCAACAAGGGCGGCACGCAAGTGACGCCCGGTAGCGACCGCGTTGCTGTAGGGGGCCAATTGGTCCCCTATCAGCGATATCACTATTATTTACTTAACAAACCAGCGGGGATTTTGTCTGCCACAGAAGATCGACACCATCAGACCGTTATTGACTGGCTAGGAGAAGGCTACCAGCATCTGGACCTCTTCCCTGTTGGTCGTTTGGATATTGACACAACTGGCCTTTTACTACTCACCAATAATGGGCAGCTTGCCCACCAGCTTTTGTCGCCTAAGAAGAAAGTGGATAAAACCTATACCGCCACCATTCGAGGTTTGGTGGACCAGACGGATATCGCGGCCTTTGCGGCGGGGCTGGACCTGGGTGATTTTACTAGCTTGCCAGCTGAGTTGACGGTCTAAGTCAAGATGTGGAGCAAGGCACCAGCCAAATTCAGGTCATTATTCAGGAAGGTAAATTCCATCAAGTGAAGCGTATGTTCCAAGCCGTCGGCAAGGAGGTTCTGAGCCTCCATCGCTTGGCCATGGGGCCCCTGCGTTTAGAGTCAGATTTAGCCCATGGCCAGTGGCGCTCCTTAACTGAGCAAGAGGCGCAAGCTCTCGAGCCGTATGGTTATGTGGCAGAATAAGTTTTTAGGAGGTAGACTATGACAAAGATTAATTGGTTACAAGAAGTCGAAGCGCGTAAAGAAGCGCTATTCGTAGATTTATTCCGTTTATTGAAGGTGCCATCTGTTCGTGAAGATGATAAGGCAACGCCAGAGGCGCCAGTAGGTCCTGGACCTAAGGCGGCCTTGGAAGAATTTCTCAACATGGCACAAGAAGATGGCTTTGAGACTAAGCAATTTGGTCCTTGGGCTGGACGTGTGGAAGTTGGGTCAGGGGATCAGCTAGTTGGTATTCTGGGCCACGTCGATGTGGTGCCAGTAGGAACTGGCTGGGATACCGATCCTTTTGAACCAGTAGTAAAAGATGGCCGTATTTATGCTCGTGGCTCGAGTGATGACAAGGGGCCAACAGTGGCAGCTTACTTCGCGCTTAAACTCTTACGTGAATTAGGGTTAGAACTTAATCAACGCCTCCACTTAATCGTCGGGACAGACGAAGAGAGTGGCTGGCAATGTATGGATTACTACTTCAAACACGCTGAAATGCCAGATTATGGCTTCTCACCAGATGCCATCTTCCCAATCATTAACGGGGAGAAAGGTAACGTGTCAGCGACTTTTAACTTCCAAGCTGGGGCTAAGACGGCTGGCGCTAACCACTTAGTTAGCTTCGAAGCAGGCTTACGTGAAAACATGGTGCCTCAAGACGCGACGGCCGTCGTTGAAAGTGCTAATCTAGCAGAGCTAGTGGTGGACTTTGAATCCTTCCTTTTAGAAAACCAATTAGGTGGCCAAGTGCAATTGCAAGGCAATCAAGCGACCTTCTCCTTGATAGGGAAGGCAGCCCACGGTTCGACACCAAGCAAAGGGGTCAATGCAGCGACCTTCTTGGCTAAGTATCTACACCGTTTTGAATTTGATCAAGCAGGTGCAGAGAGCTTCCTTCATCTTTTAGCGGACCATCTTCATCTAGATTTTGAAGGGGTTAACTTAGGCGTGGCTCACCGTGATCCAGTCATGCAAGAATTGACCATGAACGTGGGATTGGTTAACTACCAAGACGACAAAGGCGGTAGCGTCGTCGCTAACTTCCGTTATCCAAAAGGCACTGACCCAGAAAAAATGGCAGCCCAAACTGCTCAACGTTTGGCTGGCCATGATTTAAGTGTTGAGTGGGGCGAGTTCAAAGAGCCACACTATGTGTCAGTTGATGACCCAATGGTTAAGGAATTGCTAGCAGTCTATGAAGAGCAAACTGGCCTTGAAGGGCATGAGATGACTATCGGTGGTGGGACCTATGGGCGCCTGATGCCACGCGGGGTAGCCTACGGTGCTTTGTTCCCGGATTCCATTGATACTATGCACCAAGCCAATGAATTTATTGCGATTGATGACTTACTTAAGGCAACAGCTATCTATGCTGAAGCTATCTACCGTATTACACGCTAGGTCTTGCCATGGAAGTTATTCAATCCAAGCAAAATCCTAAGATTAAGGCCTGGAAGAAGCTAGCTACTACTAAAGGTCGCCAGAAAGCGGGGCAGTACCTGATTGAGGGGACTCATCTGGTAGAAGAGGCCCTTAAGTCAGGTCAACCAGTCCGTCATTTGGTGGCCACACCGGATTATGATTTAGGTCAGCTGCCTGATCAAGCCCTTAGTGTGCCACTTCTACTGGTCAGTCCTGAGCTCTTGAAGGACCTGAGCGAGACACCTACGCCCCAAAGGAATTATGGCGATTATCGACTTACCGTCATCGCCCCTTGATTGGCAACCTTCTGGTCAACGTTACCTGATTTTGGATGCGATACAAGATCCAGGTAACTTAGGAACTCTAATTCGAACAGCAGATGCAGCAGCTTATGATGGGGTCATTCTAGGCAAAGGTACAGTGGATGTCTACAATGACAAAGTCCTAAGAGCGAGCCAAGGTTCACTCTGGCATCTGGAGGTTGTCAGTTTGGACCTCTTACAGGAGGCACGTCCAGCCTTTGAAGCTGCTTGCATCCCTTGGTTGGTTACGGCCCTTCACCAAGAGGCGAAAGCCTATCAAGAGGTGCCAGCCAATCAGAAGCTAGCCTTAGTGCTAGGCAACGAAGGACAAGGAGTCTCTGAAGCAGTTATTCAAGTAGCTGACCAGACTATCTACATTCCTATGCCAGGTCAGGCTGAGTCACTTAATGTGGCAGTTGCTGGTGGCATTCTAATGTTTTATTTTCAAGCTTAAAAGCAGGCCTAGGCCTGCTTTTTTTGAGTAAAAACTAGGGTAAAACTTATCTGTTTTGTTGTTTTTAAATGATGCCTATTGCAGATAAAGTGGAGAGTGCTAGAATAATGTTTGTGGATGATTATACTATTTAATAGTAGGAATTATTCTGTGTTGCGTGAAAAAATGAGAGGGAAGTGTGTGCAATGAAAAAGTCAGTCTATATTAGCGCATCGTTTCTATTGTTATGCGCCGGTAGCACTCTAAGTGCAAATGTATCTGCTAAGGTTAGTCAAGATAGTTTGGGCTATAAAGTTTTGGCTCAGCAAACGGGAGACAGAAAAGTCACCAAAGTAAAGTCTATTGAGGGCCTTAGAAGGTGACTTAATCAAGGTAACTCTACCAGATGATTCAAGCTATGAGGCACATTTAGCTATGATTAATGCGCCCTGAAATGAAAGGAACAAACCTTTTTGCCAAGGAAGCAAAGAACGCTTAAACAGTTTGCTTGAGGAGGCTGACACACTCAATGTAGAAGAGTCGGGAGGAGCAGAACAAAAAATTGACGGTAAATCCACACTCTTTCTATGGACGGATGATGTTTTGCTTCAGGAAGCTCTAGTTACGGAAGGATTAGCGCGAGTGGACTATATTCAGTCAGCGGATGAACCTTACCTCAAAGTCATGCGGGAATCTGAAGACTATGCCAAGCAATCCAGTAGCAAAATCTGGTCTCAGAGCGGGGTATTTTCCAATGATCCAGTTCGAAAGGATTTGAGTGCTAGTCAGGCTCAAGCGCCAGCTGCTGCTCCTGCACAACCTTCAGTTTTCTATAAGAATTGTAAGGAAGTCAAGGCTGCTGGAGCTGCGCCTATCCGACCAGGTGATCCGGGATGGGATCCAAAGTTTGATCGTGATGGAGACGGTATCGGTTGTGAACGATGAGACGGTCACTTTTTATACTTCTATTAGCTCTAGTGACTATCTGTGGAGGTGCTTGTTCAGTAGGAGTGATAGCCCAAGCTTCACCTAACCTACAGGCTAAGCCAGTTAATCCAAAATTACTTGAAGCAGTCAAGGCATATCAGGTAGTCGACGGAGATACTGCCTATTTTGACCTAGGCTCCGGTAAGGCGATTAAAGCGCGTTTGTTACTTATAGACACTCCTGAGTTACATCATCCTCGACTGGGGCAACAGCCATATGGACTTGAAGCTAAACAGAGACTCCAGCAGTTGCTTCGTGAAGCCCACAAAATTGAAGTTGAATATGATATTGGAACACACAAAGATAAGTATCAACGTGATTTAATTTATGTTTGGGTTGATGGTCAACTTGTCCAAGAAATTTTGGTGCGTGATGGCCTCGCCCAAGTTGCTTATGTTTACCCACCTAATACGCGATATTTGAATTATTTGGAAGCATCGCAAAAAGAAGCCAAAGAAGCTAAAATTGGTTTATGGTCGTTGTATGGGCCTGAAAGGTGATGGACATAGTAGATATCGGTTTAAGTAAGAAACTAATTGGTAATTAATTTATAGGAAAAGACTGGAGCTTGTTCCAGTCTTTTCGCCTTGCATAGGAATTTGGGCAAGTTAACGAAATTTCAAAGACAAATTGAATGATACTTGAAAACGCTACATTTCATGGTAAGATTAAGAAGTAAGAGGTGATACTATGAAAGATGCTAATCAATTTTCAACCAAAGCGACCATGAAAGATGTGGCAGAGCGGGCTGGCGTTGGCTTAGGAACGGTCTCTCGGGTGGTCAATGGCTACAGAGTTAAAGACTCAACTTACGAGAAAGTTCAGACAGCTATTCATGAATTAAACTATCAGCCCGATGAATATGCACGTGGGCTCAAAACTAACCGCAGTAATATTGTGGCCTTGATTGTCCCCACTATTTGGCATCCGTTTTTCTCACAGTTCGCCTATCATGTGGAGAAGGAGCTGCAGCAACATCACTATAAGCTCCTGATTTGTAATGCCGATGGCGATGCGAGCAATGAGATTGAATACATCGAAATGCTGAAGAAGAACAAGGTGGATGGTATCATCGGCATTACCTATTCAGATATTGATAAGTATATTCTGTCCTCGCTACCCTTGGTCAGCATCGACCGGCATTTCTCGGAGAATGTCTATTATGTTACCTCCGAAAACTATGAGGGGGGTCAGCTGGCGGCTAAGGAGCTTCTAGAACGAGGCGCTAAGCAGCTTGCCTATATTGGTGGGACTAATATCCATGAGAATGAGACAGTATTGCGCAAGGCGGGTTTCTATGATTATGCTGCCAAGCAAGGATACAGCGTTGCTAAGCTAGATATGCCCGAACCCATTGACGATGTGGAAGGGAGTATCCGGGCCTTGTAGAAGAACATGCCGACTTAGATGGCTTCTTTACCGTTAATGATTTTATGGCCCTTCATGTGATGAAGGTTATGCAAGCGTTAGGTAAGTCTTGTCCAGAAGACTATCAGCTAATAGGTTTTGATGGACTTAAGACGGCGGAGGGCCAAGATTATCTCCTCTCAACCATTGCCCAGCCCATTGATCAGATGGCGATTGCTGCGGTAGATTTCTTGATGACCCTGATAAAAGACCAAGTTCAGCCAAGTAGTCATCGTGTTATCCTACCAGTGCATTTTCGTGAAGGGGGGACCACGCGAAAAAAATTGAATTGAATCTCTAAAAATGTCTTGACAAGCCGTGAAAGCGGTATTATTATTAAGGTATAAATTGAAACGTTTCAAATACTGAGCCCCAGCTAGACCCATTATCCTGCCGTGGGCTTGACTTTTAAAAAGGAAATTGAAACGTTTCAAAAAGGAGGAAACAACATGAAAAAAGGATTCATCTTATCGGCTCTGACCACTTTATCGATGAGCTTCTTAGCAGGAGCAATGGCGCCAACCCCCGTAGCCCATGCTGCCGGCCAAGACATCAAGGTTTGGGTACAATTTTCAGATGAGACCGCAGAAGGGAAGGCTTGGGCAAAAGTCGTAGAAAACTTCAACAAGAAGTACGATGGAAAGTACCAAGTAACAACTGAATACATTCCACGTAGTGGTTCTGGTGGTGGCTATGAAGACAAGGTCAATGCAGGTATTACCACTAACACCTTGCCAGATGTTATTACTTTAGATGGACCAAACACAGCAGCCTATGCTAAGTCTAAGGTGATTGCGCCATTGGATGACTACTTAGCTGACGCTAATATGGATGATGTACTTGATTCCATTAAACAACAAGGGACCTATGATGGTAAATTCTATGCCTTTGGTTTCTCTGAATCCAACGTAGGGATTTATTACAACAAGAAAATGTTCAAGGAAGCTGGGATTGAAGATTCAGAACTTCCTACTCTGCAAAAACCATGGACTTGGGACGAATTTAAGGCAATCAGCAAGAAGTTGACAGACCACTTCAAACAACCAGCAATTGACTTCCGCCTCAATTCTATGGACGAAATGCTGCCATATGCCTATATGCCATTACTCTGGTCAAATGGTGGGACTGTTGTGAATGAAGACGGGACTAAGGCACAAGGTTACTTCAACAGTAAGGAAAGTGTTGAGGCCGTTCAATTCATTCAAGATTTAGTCAAAGAAGGTTACACCACGATTAGCCCAGTTGAAAAAGGCTTTGAAACAGGCGTTTACCCAATGGTCTTAAGCGGTTCTTGGACTATCAACGACTTAAACGAGAACTATAAAGACATTGAATATGGTATCCTACCTTACCCAGTATCTAATACTACTAAGAAATTAGTTTCCCCATCTGGTAGCTGGCAATTAGCCGTGACGGAAAAATCAGAACAAAAAGAAGGGGCAGCTGAATTCATTAAGTTTGCTACCAACACCGAGTCTAGTGAAATCATTAGCCTAGGTAACAGCGTCCTACCAATTCGTAAGACCACCATTGCGAATATCAAAGACAAGGTATCTGAGCCAATGCGCTTCTTGATGGAACAAAATGCTTCGACCGCCCACGCTCGTCCTGTAGTGGTCGCTTACCCACAAGTATCTCGTGCTTTCCAACAAGCTATGCAAGATATTAGTTACTATGAAGAAAATCCAGATGTGCAACAAGTCTTGGATCAACGTGCTGAAGAAATGCAAATTGCGATTGACGAAGCGCTCAATCAATAAGACCTTGGGCAGGTAGTTCCGCTAGGGGCTATCTGCCTTCTTTGAAGAAAGAGGAGTCTGACATGAACAAGAAAAAGAAATTCAAAGAAAATCTCTTAGGCTATGGTTTTCTGTCACCAGCCTTGATATTGCTATTTATTTCCTAATCATTCCGGTGGGTATGGTCATCTACTATGCTTTCACAGATTACTATATGTTAGCACCAGACGAACGTAAATTTATCGGGTTGGATAATTTCTTCCGCCTAGCCAAGGATAAAACTTTTATTAAGAGTTTTTGGAACACTGTGCAATTCGTCGTCTGGATTATCCCAGTTCAACTGGGTGCAGCCCTAGGGATGGCTCTTATTGTCAATAAGAAGCGGAAGGGGAATATCTTTTTTAAGGTGGCTTTTTTTGCACCGGTTGTCATGTCCTTGGTCGTTATTTCGATTCTATGGCTCTACCTCTTGAATCCTAATAATGGGCTCTTGAATGCTCTCTTGGAAAAAGTCGGCATTGCTAAGCAACCCTTCCTGACTAGCCCTAAACAAGCCATGTATGCCATCGTCTTTGTATCTGCCTGGCAAGGGGCCGGTTATCAGATGTTGCTCTTCTTAGGTGGCTTACAGAATATCCCGCAAGATGTTTATGAAGCAGCAGAAATCGACGGCATTAGCAAGTGGAATCAATTCCGCTATATTACCATGCCGCTGCTCAAGCCAACGGCCTTGTTCGTCCTCTTGACGACCTTGATTTCGGCCTTTAAGCTATTGGTCCAACCAATGGTTATGACACAGGGTGGCCCGGCCAACTCTACCATTACCATGGTTTACTACATTTACCGCAAAGGTTTCACAGACCGTTTAGTAGGGTACTCTAGTTCCATTGCCCTAGTCTTTACAACCTTAATTGGGGTTATTTCCCTGGTGCAACGCCGGGTCTTGAAGGAGGATGAATAGGATGAAACGCTTGAAACCAAGAAGCTTGCTTGAATATATTCTCCTGATTTTGCTGGCTGGCCTCTTTCTCTTCCCTATGATCTGGATGGTAGTCTCATCCATGAAGCCAGAGGCTGATGTCTATAAGAACTTAAAAGGCTGGGAAGCTTTTCTACCAAGCCTTAACCCAGCCAACTGGTTCAAGACTTATGAAGAAGTCTTGCAACGTTTTAGTATTGTGACCTACATGGCCAACAGTATTTTCTACGCTGTAACCTTTGCAGTAGGCTCTATCTTAATCAATTCCTTGGCCGGCTTTGCCTTTGCCCGTATTAATTTCACAGGTAAGAAGTGGCTCTTCGGATTTCTTCTGGCCTTACTCATTATTCCTGGCGAAATGATGTTGATCCCGCAGTTCACCATTATTAATGCCCTAGGACTCGTGAATAGCCGTTTGGCGGTCATCATTCCAGGTCTAGCGAGCGTCTTCAATATCTATCTCTTCCGCAACTTTTTCATCGCCATTCCGGAGGAAATTATTGAGTCTGCGCGGATAGACGGGGCAGGGATTGTTCGGATTTTCTTCCGCATCATGTTGCCAATGTCTAAGCCAGCAATCGCAACAGTCGGCGTGCTGTCCTTTATCTCTAGCTGGAACGACTATATCTGGCCACTGATGGTCTTAACAGATTCTTCCAAGTTTTCAATGCAGGTGGCGATTACGACCATTAATACCACGCAACCTGTTTATATTAACCAAGTGATGGCCGTGCTGACCATCTCAACGATTCCTCTGATTCTCGTCTATATTGTAGCTCAAAAATATATTCTTCAAGGCCTGGGTGGTTCCGGGACCGGGATTAAATAGTAAGTAGGTGACCAAATGCAAGAACAACTCTCACGGGCTAATGCCTACATTGCCCAACACTCAGCACAAGTAAATCCACGTTTTCGTCAGAGCTATCATCTCATGCCTCCTGTTGGCTGGATGAATGATCCCAATGGTTTTATCTACTATGAAGGATATTATCATCTTTTCTATCAATTCTATCCCTATGATAGCGTCTGGGGACCTATGCATTGGGGTCACGCACGTAGCAAAGATTTAACGCACTGGGAAGATCTTCCAGTTGCCTTAGCACCTAGCGAAGCCTATGATCAATCAGGATGCTTCTCAGGTAGTGCTTTGGTTATTGATGGTCAATTGGTCTTAATGTATACCGGCCATGTCGACCAGCAGGGGCAGGTGACTCAGACGCAATGTTTGGCGGTTTCTGATGATGGAATTAACTTCCGTAAATACGAGGGCAATCCTGTCATTGCCCATAAGCATATTGAAGGTGTGGCTGACATTGCTGATTTCCGCGACCCTAAAATTTTGCAACACAATGGTCGCTATTACTCAGTAATTGCCTCCAAGACCGTTGATCATCGCGGTCAGATTCTGCTCTTCGAATCCGCAAATGGTTTTGATTGGGACTTTAAGTCTGTTTTGCTTGAAGGGCAGGCCGGACATGGCGTCATGTGGGAGTGTCCGGATCTTTTCCCGCTAGACGGTAAATGGGTACTAATTATGTCACCGATTGAGCGTGAGCGAGATGGCAATGCTTATTGGAATCTGAATTCCACTGTCGCCTATATCGGTCAAATGGACTGGAATACTGGCCGCTTCCAGGTAGAAAATCAGCATGAAATCGATGGCGGCTTAGACTTCTATGCACCTCAAACTTGTCTGAACTCAGAAAATGAACGTATCATGGTAGCTTGGATGCAGATGTGGCAACGTAACATTCCATCCCATGAACTTGGTGATGGTTGGGCTGGAGCGATGAGCTTGCCAAGACAGGTGCGAGTTATGGATAATCGATTGTGTCAGTCAATTCCAAGCTCAGTACTAGCGCAATTTAGCGAGGACAAGACCTGGCAAGGACAACTAGAGCCTGGCCAAGAGTTCTATCTATCCGATTGGGTTAAGTCCCAACAAGTCTTAAAATTGAATTTAGAAGCCGTTCCTGGTGCTGTCTTCCAACTGCATTATGGTGGTAAACCCGATCATCCGGAAGGCCTCAGCTTAACTTGGCAAGCAGATCAAGCTCTCTTGACTGTCAAACGAGATGGGGTAGGCCATCAAATTATCGGTAAAGAAGAGCCTTATCTAGATAGTCGTCTGCTTGATATTTGGAGCGATACCCCTTATCGCTTGGAACTGGAAATTGTTCGCGACACTTCGTCCATTGAGGTTTTTGTTAACAAAAAACAAGTCATGTCTTTCACTTTTTATGCTGAGGGGCTTGGAATAGGCATAGGCTTAGTGTCAAGTCAGCTAGTAAAAGTTGAGAATTTGACCAACTATAGTCTCATATAAAACTATAAGAAAAGGCTGGGAATGTGTAAGTTCCAGCCTTTTGCATGTCTTGAGGGGAGGCCCCCAATAAAACAGGGAAATCTTTATAGGTAGAGTGAATCAAATTAAGTCTGCTTTTTACGACGCTAGCAGGCAATTTAGGTCCCCCTTATTCTTGTAATCAAAATGTAACCAGACCTAAGAGTAGATGTGATATAATAATTCCATAGCAAAATTATAGGGGGTTATTTTTATGTCATTAAATGCATTAAAAGTCTTAAAAGGCATTTCTAAAGTACCGAGTGTTTTTCTAAGTGGCGTCGCTTTTGGGACGCTTGGACTCAAATTGTTGACAAGCAAAGAAGCTAAAAAAGGTTATGCGACTGTCTTAGCCAAAACCTACAAGGCTAAAGACGGTATCGACAGCATGGTTTCTGCCGTCAAGCAACATGCGGACGACATAGTAGCTGACGCTAAGGATCTCTATCAAGCAGAGAAAACAGCAGATCAACTCGCATCATTAGAGGGTGAATAACGTGCAATTTCAAGTGTTGCATCAGTCAAGTGGCCGGGTTCGACTTCGCGCCACTTTTCCTTTTACTGAAGATGTAAAATACTATCTTGAGGGCTTAACTTCGGACTTCCCCGACATTCTAAGGCTGGACTTTTATGAAGATCCTTATGTGGTAGCTATCCATGTGATGCCTGGTCGTCAGGCCGTTGTAGCTCAATTATGGTGCTTAATTCAGAAGGATAAATTAGAAGAACTTTATCGTCATCCCCAGCATCACGCAGCTTCAAGCCCTTATGCCTTAGTATCTTCAGCTGTGGGTCGTCACTACCTCTTCAAGTGGTTCATGCCAGTGCCTGTACGTTTGGCTAGAACCCTGTGGAAAGCTCTAGGCTACTTCCGTGATGCTTGGCGTGTTCTGCGACAGGGTAAATTAACCATGGAAATTTTGGACTGTTCCGCCATTCTAGTGTCGCTCGCGATGAAACAGACCGATACGGCTAGCGCCATCATGTTTATCCTAGAATTAGGGGAGACACTCAACTATTGGACCCAAAAACGTTCCCTAGAAGATCTTGAAGCCAGCATCGCTGGTCAAGGCCGCCAAGTATGGTTACTCAAGGGAGACCACTTGCTACAAATCGATAGCCAAGAAGTCCAAGTAGGTGATGTGCTTGTCTTCTATGAAGGCAGTGAGCTGCTCTTTGATGGGATTGTCTTGAATGGTCGAGCTAGTGTCAATGAGAGCTCCTTGACTGGTGAATCCTTCCCAGTAATCAAGGCTGTGGGGGATGAAGTCTACTCTAACACGGTCTTAACCAGTGGAGAACTACACGTTCGTGTAGAAAATCCAACCGCTAACTACCGTATACAAGAGCTAGTTAAGCTCATGCAAGAAGCGGCACAGCAGGAAGGAACCTACCAGTATAAGTACACCTCCATTGCTGATCGCATCGTCAAGTATAATTTCTTGGGAGCAGTGTTGACCTATATCATAACAGGATCCTTTACCAAGGCGATTTCCTTCTTGTTGGTCGATTACTCCTGTGCGCTTAAATTATCGACTCCTATGGTGTACCTTTCCGCCATCAAGCAATTGATGCATCAGCAAGTTGTTGTGAAGAATTCGACAGTTCTGGACCAATTTGATGAAGTTGATACCTTAGTCTTTGATAAGACGGGGACCATTACCACTTCTCGTCCGGTTATCGAAGAAGTCATTCCTTTTCATGGCTATAGTGCAGAAGATGTCATCATGATTGGCGCCTGTTTAGAAGAGCATATTTACCATCCAATCGCTCATGCCTTAGTGGATAAGGCGGCTCGAGAAGGCATCATTCATGAAGAAATGCATACCGAGCTCAACCACATAGCTTCCAAGGGCATTCGTTCTGAAATCGATGGTAATGTCGTAGTGATTGGGAGCTTAGGTTTAATGGAAGAATCAGGGATTGAGATTGAAGCCGATCAGAGTCACTTGATTCGTCAGAAAGAAACACACTATAATTTACTCTACCTAGGTTATCGCCAGAAACTGATTGCCATGTTCTGCGTGGCGATTCCAGTTCGCCATGAGGCGCAAAGTGTTCTACACGCTCTAAAAGGCTTGGGCAAGCATTTAGTCCTCTTAACAGGCGATACAGCGGCCAGAACCAATCGCTTAGTAGCAGACTTGCCTTTTGATGAAGTTCATACCAGTATGACGCCAGTGACTAAATTTGATTATGTCCAAAGGATGCAAGCGCAAGGCCACCGCGTCCTGATGATAGGGGATGGCCTCAATGATTCGGCTGCCCTATCTGCCAGTGATGTGGGCGTGGTTATGGGCGAAGGGGCGGAGGTTTCTAAGCAGATTAGTGACATTATGCTGCCATCCAATAATTTAGCTTCGCTCTTAACCTTGCATCAAGTCTCTGTCAATCTCAAGCAAGAAATTCAGGGGAATGTGCGGGATACTATTGCCATTAATTCAGGTCTTATCGGCTTGGGGGTTCTGAATTGGCTTAAACCAAGTAGTTTGGCAATCTTGCATAACATGACGACCTTTGGGATTCTTTGCCGTAGCTATCTGAAGGGCAATGTAAGGCTAGAGAGTGTGGCAGAGGAGAAGTAATGACTTTGTTTAAAATACTTATCGAATGTGGAATCATACGGTGGAAACAACCACAATCAACATAGTAAAAAGCAAAAGGCCCCCATGACTTAGAATGTTAAGTCATGGGGGTCTCTTCTACATTTTCTAAGGGGTGTGGAAGCTAATTCGGATTGGAGCCATCTATTTTTGTTTGGGACAGCGCAATTAGCCCTAGTAAGGTGAGGAGTATGGAGAGGACCTGAGAGCTAACACTTGATAGATCACCAGTCTCAGGGAGTTTAGCTGAAATCTGCTTACTTCCTTCTGCTCCACCAATTAGCTGTTGGTTTTCAGAGGAGCTAAACAATTCGTTCGAGCTGGTGTCTGCTGCCAAAGTGCTGGGTTCATTCTGGCTTGTTTCTAGTTCTGGACGGTTAAATTGTTGATTTGCCGCCATCAAATCGCCTAATTGGAGCAGGTAACGGTCATTTCCTATGGCAGCATTAAACTGAATGCCTAAAGGAAGGCCAGATTTAGTGACTAAAGCAGGGAGGCTCAGAGCAGGCTCACCTGTCAAGTTGGCAAATTGTGTGTAAGGCGTAAGGGCTAGAGATGGAAGCCAATGATCATAAATCAGTTGCATTTTGGCCTCGTGGCTCAAATTCTCCGAATTCTTGATCAGCTCAAGGTCTTGGTCTGACACTAGAGCTTGATCTATGCGAGGTGCGGTGTAGGCTGTTGTCGGTGTTAAGAAAAGAGGATAGCGTTGGTGGAAATCAGCCATGGTTTGACGGACTTGCTGGATGCGAGCCCAGGCCTGATTCACTTCTTCCTTGGTCATGGTCTTGCTTGCCTGGTAGAGTAGCCAGCTAGTAGGGTCTACATCATCATAGCGTAGCTCTCGTTTGAGCTTGGTCTTGGCTAGATAACCTACTACACCCATTTGGCTTGCATTGATTGTATAGTAATCTTTCATTAACTGGACACCATCAAAGGGCCAATTTACTTCTTCCAAACGGAAGCCTTTGCCTCGCAAAAAGGCTACGGTGCGCTCAACTGCCAGTTGAGCCTCGGGACTGACTTGAGTTCCAACTGGAGATAGGCTAGTATAGCCAATTGCTAGCCGTTTTAATTCTGCTTCGGTCAAGGCTTGGGCCAGAGAAGCGTCTGGCTTCTTCATTGCCTCAAACAAACCCTTGGTATCTTCCATGGTTTTGGTCATCATAAAGTGGGCCACTGTATTTTTGTCGATGGAGGCATTGCCTACGATGACGCCGCGACTAGGTTTAAGACCAATAAGGCCATTCCAGGAAGCCGGAATACGAATGGAACCACCCGCATCACTACCGGTTGCAGTTGGGGTCATGCCAGCAGCTGTGGCCGCACCAGAGCCACCGCTAGAACCGCCTGCCTGATAGTCGGGGTTCCAAGGACTACCAGTAGGACCGTAGAGTTTAGAGTCTGTAATGTTCTTTAGGCCCATTTCAGGATAATTGGTCTGGCCGATGGGGATAAAGCCTAATTCTTGCAGAGACTTAACGAAGGGGCTGGTCGAGCCGGCTTTTTGGTTGGCTAAGAAGGTGAGACCATTGGAATTGGGCATGCCCTTAATGGTGTGGCCTAACCCTTTTACCAATAATGGAACGCCTAAGAATGGTTGGCCTTGATCTTTAATTTGCCTAGCTTCAGTCAAGGCTTCTTCAGCTCTTAGGCTAATAACTGCATGCAGGGCAGGGTCTTTTTCCTTGATAGTGGTTAGAGCAAAATTTACCAATTCTTCACTTGTGACTTTACCAGAGCGGACCCATTCAGCTTGTTGACTAGCATCAGCCGCTTGATAGGTAGCAAGGTCTATCTTAGATTCTGCTTGATTACTAGCTTGACTGGCTGATTCATCGTCTCTTGAGGATACTTGACTGCTTTCGATGTCGGAACTTGAGCTGTCTTGTGCCCAGACAATCGGATGGCCCGTATTTGTTATCAACCATAGGGATAATAGGGCTAGTAAGCGCGTCTTAATTTTTTGTTTTACCATTTTTACACATCCTTTCATAACTTGCTAGTCTATTATACGCCTCCTCTTAAGCGCTTCCTATAGTCTTGAGCATTTAAGCCACAAAAAGAACACCCTTATTCGGTCTTTGAATCTATAAGGAGCAGGGGATAGACCTAAATGACGAACATTGCTGAATACTAGGACCTATATAGTGCCTAAGTCATAATCCTCTGTTGACTATGCATTTGCTTTAAGCTATACTATTAGCTATCACAGATGAAGCAGAAAGCAATGAGGAAATCCGTTAAGTTCGCACAAGTCAGGGAGGCACTTCACCGACTGCAAGGGTGCCAAAGGTAAGCCGAACTTAGCCTTCAATTTCTTAGCTTGACCGTTAAGTTTTTAATCAATAGAAATGAACAGGTCACCGCCCGCCACGGTTAACGGCAACAAGTGCTCGAAGAACTAGTTTTTTCGAGAACGAGGGTGGTACCACGGTAGCTCGTCCCTATAGGGGCGGGCTATTTTTTATTACTTTGTTTCATCTGAAATAATGATAAAGGAGTCTTGCACCATGTCAGATATCAATACGCATATTGAGGCCTTAGAAGCCTTGCGTCAACAAGCGATTCCGCAATTAGAAGCAACTGAATCCATCAAGGATTTGGAAAAAGTTCGTCTTGATTACCTGGGTAAGAAAGGCCGTTTTGCGGCTGTTGCGCAAGCCATGCGCGACCTGTCAGCAGAAGACCGGCCTAAATTAGGTCAGGTAATGAACCAAGTGAAGTCAGCCTTCGAAGAAATGTTGGAAAGCCGCCGTCACAAGCTAGAGGAAATGGCCCTGGAAGCTAAATTAGCTCTGGAGACAGTGGATGTGACCTTGCCAGGTCGCAAACCAGCTGGGGGCGCCCGCCACATCATTACCCAAACCATGGAAGAGATTGAAGACCTCTTTATCGGTATGGGCTATCAAGTCGTGGAAGGTCCGGAAGTGGAGTTGGACCACTACAACTTCGAAATGATGAACCTGCCTAAGACCCACCCAGCGCGTGATATGCAGGATACATTCTACATTGACAGCGAAGTCTTGTTGCGGACCCATACCTCGCCAGTTCAGGCTCGAACTATGGAGAAACACGATTTCAGTCAAGGACCATTGAAGATGATTTCACCTGGTAAGGTCTTCCGTCGCGATAGTGATGATGCGACCCACTCCCACCAATTCCACCAAATTGAAGGGTTAGTCGTAGACAAACATGTGACCATGGCCGACCTTAAGGGGACGCTTCAAGCCTTTGCCCGTACACTTTTTGGGGCCGAACGTGAAATCCGTCTTCGTCCATCCTACTTTCCATTCACCGAGCCATCAGTTGAAGTAGATGTAAGCTGCTTCAAGTGTGGCGGTGATGGCTGTAATGTCTGCAAACATACTGGCTGGATTGAAATCCTAGGGGCTGGTATGGTCCATCCAAATGTCTTGGAAATGGCCGGCATTGATTCAACTGTATATTCCGGCTTTGCCTTCGGTTTAGGCCCTGACCGGGTGGCCATGTTGAAGTATAACATTGACGATATTCGTCACTTCTATCAAAATGACTTGCGCTTCTTAAGCCAGTTCAAAGGAGGTCAGAACTAATGTATTTATCATTCGAATGGCTCAATGATTATTTAGACTTAACAGGTTTGACAGGAGAAGCCCTAGCCGATCGTATGTCCCGGACCGGGATTGAAATCGAAGCAGTTGAAAACTATGGGGCTCAACTATCTGGTTTAGTAGTTGGACAAGTTTTGTCAGTAGAAGACCATGCTGATAGTGACCATCTACATGTCTGCCAAGTGACTGTAGGCGATCAAGAGCCCCTCCAAATTGTCTGTGGGGCACCCAATGTGGTAGCTGGCGCGAAGGTCATCGTGGCCACTATTGGTGCACGTTTAGCCGGTGGCTTGAAGATTAAGAAGGGCAAACTACGTGGGGTCGAATCTCATGGGATGTTATGTGCCCTCCAGGAACTAGGCTTCTCTGATAGTGTGGTACCAAAAGTCTATGCAGATGGTCTTTTCCTCTTGCCAGCAGATGCGCCAGTTGGTGCAGATGTGGTGGATTATCTCAAGTTAGATGATCCCATCTTAGAACTATCCATTACGCCTAACCGGGCAGATGCGCTCTCTATGCGAGGGGCAGCCTATGAAGTAGGAGCCATTATCGACCAAGTACCTAATTTCGATAATATTCATCGTCAAGCGACTCAGGCTGATGATACAGCCCTCCTATCAGATTTGACAGTGAAGATTGCTGATGGCGATTTGTCTGCTTGCTATCAAGCTCGAGTGATTGACCAAGTGGAAATCAAGGAAAGCCCACTTTGGTTGCAAATGCGCCTGATGAAAGCAGGGGTTCGTCCACATAACAATATCGTGGACATCACCAACTACTTCCTCATGCTCTATGGCCAACCACTCCATGCCTTCGACTATGATACTTTAGAGCACAAGGCCTTAGGTGTCCGCTCAGCCCGTGAAGGCGAGGTGCTTGTGACCCTAGACGGTAGCGAGCGCCACTTGTCAGCAAGCGACCTGGTCATTACCGACCAAGACCGAGCGGTTGCACTAGCCGGGGTAATGGGGGGCTTAGATACAGAAGTGACCGATAAGACCCGCCGTGTCCTCTTAGAATCAGCCGTCTTCAATCCGATTGCTATTCGTCAAACTTCTAAGAAATTCAACCTTCGTTCCGAATCTAGCATGCGCTTTGAAAAAGGCATTAACCATGCAACTATCAGCGAAGCGGGCCAAGAGGCAGCTAACTGGATGGCCTACTATAGTGGGGGCCAAGTGGTGCCAGGTCTAGTCGAAGAAAATCATTTGGATTTGAACCCAGTGGAAGTCACCGTCCCTTATCGTGCAATTCAAGATAAGATTGGGATTGACTTGAGTCATGAAGAGTTGAGTCATATCTTCCGTCGTCTTGGTTTTGATTTAGCTCTAGGGGAAGATAGCTTCACCGTGACCGTGCCTAAACGTCGCTGGGATATCAGCATTGAAGCCGATATTTTAGAAGAGGTAGCCCGAATTTATGGCTACGATAACCTACCAACGACCTTGCCGGTAGTGCCAAGTACGCCAGGTCGTCTCAATGCTAAACAAAAATTGGTGCGCCAGACTCGCAGTATCTTGGAAGGCCTGGGCCTTAACCAAGTCATCAGCTATGTGCTGACTTCACCTAAGCAAGCCGACTTGATGAAGTCGAAAGACTACCCAGTAGTCGCTTTGGACTTCCCAATGAGCGAAGACCGTTCTGTCTTGCGTCAGAGCCTCTTCCCAGCCCTCTTAGAAATTGCCAAGTACAATGCGGCGCGTCAAAATCCAAGTTTGGCCTTTTATGAGACTGGTAAAGTCTTCTATGGTCAAGGCAGCAATGTTCAACCACTCGAACAAGAGCGTCTAGCCATTCTCTTATCAGGGGTTAAGGAAAGTAAGTCCTGGTATGGGCCAGCTCAAGCCTATGATTTCTTCGACCTCAAAGGTGCCGTTGAAGGCTATTTAGCCGCCATTCGCTTGGATAAGCAAGTCAGCTTCCAGGCTGTGTCCAGCTATCCTGAGCTTCATCCTGGTCGGACAGCCCAAGTCCTCCTAGGTGACCAAGTGATTGGGGTTATGGGACAAATCCATCCAGTCTTAGCTAAATCTTACGACTTGGATGAAGCCAGCTTCTTTGCTGAATTAGACTTTGATGCTATTTTAGCAGCTCAACGTCCAGCCTTGGTTCAACGTCCAATTCCTAAGTATCCTTCTACTTCACGAGACTTAGCTCTCTTAGTAGATTTAGCGCAAGACCAAGCAGGCCTAGCTCAGCTTATGAAGGAACATGGTGGGGAAAACTTAGTGTCGGTTGAGCTCTTCGACTTATTCATTAACCTTGACCTCTTCCGAGGCAAGAAGTCGCTAGCCTATCGACTGATCTTCCAAAACCCAGATAAGACCTTAACAGATGAGGATGTTCAATCCGCTATGGATCGGATTAGAACTGCACTCGAGACAGTGTCAGGTTTAGAAATTCGATAAGCCAATGAGAGACTAGAAGTCGCTTCTAGTCTCTTTATTTTGGCCTGGGCTTTTCAATTAGCAAGCGAGAAGGTATACTGTAACTATGTAGAAATGAGGATTAGGAGGCCATGTGGCATGAGAAGAGAGCGGGTATTGAGAGTGTTTGGGGTAGGTTTGTTGCCCCTAGTAGGGCTAGCAGTCTTACTGGAAAAACCCCTTTGGTGGGGCAGTGTGACCTTATTTGTCGCGCTCCTAGCCTTGGCCGTCTTTCTCTTCCGTCAAACGGACCAGGTGGCAACTTCAAGTCAAGAAATCATCGCGGCTTCCATCAGCAACTGGTTTCTGATTTTAGCGGCCTTCTATCTAAGTCCTGACAACTGGCTACTAGCGGGTCATAGTATTAGTCGTCTTTGGGGCTTGGTCCTTGTAACCCTAGTCCATCTGGGGGTCTTGGTTTTACATGTGACCAGTCGCCAAGTTAGTCGCCAGACGGCTCGTCAAGTCATGGTGATTAGCATAGGCTATGTAACCATCATGGGATTGCTTGTGGCAGGCCTTCTGGCTATGGGGCTAGCGTCTGTCATTCCTGTTTGCCTCTTGTTAGCTTCCCATGATCTCATTTCCCTACTTTACTTTGTCTTACTTAAGTAAGAGAGCTGAAGGTAATAAGGAGAAACCGCTCGTGAGTACGAGCGGTTTTTGATTTTTCTTTTCCCTATTTATCTATTACATAGATAAATAGGGTATGAGACAGCCAAATTACGTGCTTAAAAGAGCACAAATTGATATTTTCCGGGGATACGATAAACCCAGTAATAAAATGAGAAAAAATGAGAGGGCCCATTGATTTTTAATCATTACTAGTTATATAATAATAGTCATAAAAGAAAATTAGGGTGAATCAAAATGACAAGGTAGAAAATTGAAGGAAGAATGATTTTATAAATAAGTATGACCGATTCTGCCATGTAGTTGTTTTCGGAGGTAGGGGTCATGATGGTGAAATGTCTGTCAAGTTTTCTATAGACTTTTATTAAAGAGAGGAAGAAAGAATGAAGAAGTATCTCTATAAAAATAAGTGGCGACTCCTACTAGCCTTAGTAGTTGGGGCGCTAGGAGCCATATCCGTGGTGGCAATGGCTTATATTATACAGTTGCTTGTAACGGCCATTATTTCGGGTGATGCAAAACAAATGGTGAATGTAGGGATCATCTCTGCAGTTTATGTTTTAATCGACTCATATATGGATTATGCTGTTGAAATTGTGAATGAACGTTTAACACAGGCTGTCATACTTGATATTAGACAGGATGTACTAAAAGGGATTAATCATTTAACAGTTAAGGGTTTCTATCAGGAACCTGATGAGTACTATATGAACTTACTAACCAATGATATGGATGTTGTTGACGAAGAATATTTGAAAGAATTGCTTAGCATGTACAATGATATTTGGACTTTTGTATTAGGTCTGGCATCTTCCTTGATTCTGAGTCCTTTCTTCAGTTTAATCATGATTTTGATGAGCCTAGCTCCTATTGTGTTACCTAAACTAATGGGGGAAAAACTTCAAGCAGCAAGAAAAGAAGTGTCCAAAGCGCAAGAAGGCTATCTAGGGCGATTGAAAGAAGGCTTACAGGGTTTCTTAACTTTGAAAATATATCAAGGTTTTGCGGGCTATTTAAGAATCTTAAATCAGAAGGGGCAGCAGATTGCAGATGCAAAAGTAGAGAATACACGCCGTCAAAGAGGTGTATATGCTATTTCCTATGGTTTACGAGAATTTGTTAACATCTTTTCTTGGGTTGTTGGGGGATTTTTCGTCATTGCTGGTCAGTTAGAGTTCGCTACCTTCTTTGCTGTAAAGCAGTTAGTGGCTTATGTCGCTTATCCTATTCAGGGTTTTAGTGCTAGTTACACTGGACTAGTTGCTGCTCGATTTAATTGCGACAAGATTATGGCTTTCATTGAAGCCACTCATAAAGAAGATTTAAGCCAAGAGTTAGCTCAGAAGGTCCAAAGTCTCGTTCTATCAGATGTGAGTCTAGAAAAGAATGGAACTTTAATCCTGGATAATATCAACCTTAAATTTGAGATGGGGAAAAAATACCTGATTGTCGGTGAAAGTGGCAGCGGGAAAACAAGCCTATTAAGGACCATACTTGGTATGTACACTCCGAGTGCAGGGCAAATTGTGTGGGAAGGCCTTACTCCTACCGCTAATGGGGAGTGGCCAATTCAGGATTTACTTGGCTTTGTTCAGCAAGACACGGTAATCTTCAACAACAACTTGGCTGATAATGTGACCTTATTTAAGCAAGCTAATGAGGATTTATCACCACTCTTAGAAAAAGTGGGATTAAATAAATGGAGAGAACTCAACCAATTGGAATCAGGCGAGCAGATGCTTCATCAGCAGTCAATATCTGGTGGCGAGAAGAGACGTTTGGGATATAGCAAGGGCGCTCTATCATAGCCGTGATATTTTGATTTTTGATGAACCGGTGGCTGGCCTAGATGAAGCAAATCGTCTAACAATCGAAGAAACGATTCTATCCTTGAAGGACAAGATGGTTATTTACATTACCCATCAAATCACCGAAGAGAAGATAGCTGATTTTGATTGTGTGATTAAACTTCATGAGGGGAGAGTTTCAGGTTTGGAAAGCGAAAAAGTTCTCTCCAAATCTAAATAGCTATTTTTAATGCAAGTCAGACAGTTGGAAGTCAATTCCAACTGTTTTTTCTTTGGCTTTAGGGCTGACTCACGGGGCTTCTTATGGTATGATAGAGGGTGGAAAAAAACGAAGCAAAGGGGTTGGTCGATGTGAGTCCCGACTTAAGGAGTGACAATATAAACTAAGACTCAAAGGAGGAAATCCCCTATGCTCGTAGAAGAAATTCAAACAGCCCTATTGAACGAACATTCTGAAGCCATTTACCGTATGATTCGGGAACACCACCCGGCTGATATTGCCCTAGCCTTAGAAGAGTTGGAAGACGAAGAGGTTTTTAAGTTTGTCAGCTTTATCTCGGACAAGGCCCTAGCCTTAATCCTGGAGACTCAGATTTCTGAAGAACTCCAGGTTAAGATTGTTGAAGCCGTGCCTTTTGCCCGCATGCTTAATGTCTTCACCTACATGTCCCAGGACGACATCGTGGATATCTTGGGCAACCTATCCATTTGGCAACGTAAGCAATTCCTGAACATGATGAAGAATCGTGATTCGGATGACTTGGAGAAACTCTTAGCCTATGATCCGGATACTGCCGGGGGGGCTCATGACCACAGAGTTCATCGCCTTGAATGAGAACTTGACGGTCTATGAAGCCTTCGAGACCATTCGTAAGATTGCGCCAGAGAAGGAAGTTATCGAGACCCTCTTCGTGGTCGATGCCAAAACTCTGCTCAAAGGGACAGTCGACATCCGTGATATCTTCACCAAATCCGACCAACAAAAACTCAGTGAAATTCTCAACCCTAATGTCATTTCGGTGACGCCGACGACGGACCAGGAAGAAGTTTCCCTGATTGTTACCAAGTATAATCTGTCAGTTGTGCCGGTCGTTAATAACAAGAACCGGATTCTAGGGATTATCACCAACGACGACATCATCCACGTCATCAATGAAGAGTACACCGAAGATATGTACTTGATGGGTGGGGTGGACTCGGAAGAAACGCTAGATAGCCCAGTCTTCGAGTCCGTCAAACGCCGTCTGCCTTGGTTGGTTATCAACCTCTTCACAGCCTTTCTGGCCTCATCCGTTATCAACCTTTTCTCCGATACCATCAGCCAAATGGTGGCCCTAGCGGCTGCCATGCCAATTGTAGCCGGTATGGGGGGGAATGCCGGTACCCAGACCGTGACCATTGTGGTCCGTGCCCTTGCCTTGGGCGAGGTAGACTGGGGTGATTGGCGCGGTATGCTTAAGGAAATCGGGGCTGGTTTCGCCAATGGTCTCATTACCGGGGGGAGTGGCTGCTATTGCCCTTATACTCATGTATGGCAATATCTACCTGGGTGTTGTCATCATCCTAGCCATGATTGTAGATATGGTCATTGCCGGTATTTTTGGCTACTTCATCCCCTTGGCGGTTAAGAAATTCCGTGGGGACCCTGCCTTGGTGTCAACCGTCTTCCTGACCACGGCTACTGACGTGTGTGGTTTCTTCAGCTTCTTAGGCTTGGCCACTCTCTTCATGCCTTTACTTATATAATGATTACCTTGCCTACTCCCTTGGGAGTAGGCTTTTTACTTGTTTAAGCGACCTCAAATCAACAATTCTATATGCGAATGACAAGGCCGGTTCACCCTGGCTTTTGGCTTTATTGGTATTCGGACAAAATCGCATTACAGCGCGCTTAAATTATGGTAGAATAAGAAGGAAAAGACTGTGACCCTAGGGTCCGAAAGGTGTGGTATTCATGCAACGTTTAGATGGGAAAACCCTCTCTCAATCAATTTTCGCTCGGCTGTCCCAGGCGACAGCGGCCTCGTTCCCAAACCGGGACCCAGCCCAAATTGACCGTTATTTCAGTAGGGGAAGACCCTGCTAGCAAGGTCTATGTTGGCCAGAAACAAAAACGTGCCTTGGAAATTGGCTATGCCTTCGAATGGGTGCTCTTGCCAGCGGATATTAGTCAGGAAGAATTAGAGCGGACCATTAAGGTTCACAACCAGGATCCTCAAACCCATGGGCTCTTATTGCAACTGCCTTTGCCAGAGCATCTAGATCCTTTGTCAGCTATGCACTTAATTGACCCAGAAAAAGATGTGGATGGCTTCCACCCCTTGACCATGGGACGGGTCGTTGAAGACAATACAGACCTCTATCCATGTACGCCTAAAGGCATTGTGCGGCTCTTAGAAAATGCCCAGATTCCTTTGCAAGGTCAAAATGTAGTCGTCGTAGGCCGCAGCCAAATTGTAGGCTTGCCTATTTCCATCATGTTGATTAACCGCGGGGCAACTGTGACAGTCTGCAATTCCAAGACCCAGGACCTAGGACACTATACCCGTTATGCGGATATCTTGATTGTCGCGACTGGCCAGGCGCATTTAATTGGCCCAGACCATCTCAAGGAAGGAGCCGTAGTAGTCGACGTTGGGATTAACCGGCTTATGTCTGGTAAGCTAGTAGGGGATGTGGATTTTGAGGCGGTAGCCCATAAGGTTAGCTATATCACCCCTGTTCCTGGGGGCGTAGGCCCAATGACGGTTGCTATGTTGATGGAACAGACCTTTACTTGTGCCTGCCAACAACAAAACTTAGATCCCTTGGCCTTCTTGAGCCAGGAGGAGGCCTAGTCAGTGACCGATACACAAAAGGACTATCTCAGTGTCAAGGCCCTGACCCGCTATCTCAAGCGCAAGTTCGACGTGGATCCTTACCTGCAGAAAGTCTATGTAGTAGGGGAGGTCTCGAACTTCCGCTTGCGGACAGGCCATCAGTACTTCAGTCTCAAGGAAGACAATGTTAAAATCAACGTCACCATGTTCAAGCAGGCCTTTAGTAAGCTGCCTTTCAAGTTAGAAGAAGGCATGAAGGTCTTAGCGGTGGGGCGGGTTTCGATCTATGAACCCAGTGGTTCCTACCAATTAACACTTGAGTCGCTTCAACCGGACGGCGTGGGTTCACTCTATCTGGCCTAGAACAACTCAAGGCCAAGCTTAAGCAAGCCGGTCTTTTGGATTTGCCTAAGAAGCAACCGCGCCGTTTTCCGCGGCGGATAGCAGTCATTACTAGTCCAAGTGGGGCCGTCATCCGCGATATTGTGACCACCCTCAAGCGACGCTATCCCATTGCCCAAGTGGTGGTTTTCCCTACCCGCGTTCAGGGTAAGGAAGCCAGTGGAGAAATTGTAGCCGCTTTTGAACGGCTCAAGGCCAAGCAAGCTGCCTTTGACACCGTGATTCTAGCACGTGGGGGCGGGGCCATTGAAGACCTTTGGCCCTTCAATGAGGAAATTGTAGCCCAGGCAATCTTAGGCTGTCCCTTGCCGGTCATTACGGCCATCGGACACGAGACAGACACTACCATTGCTGACTTAGTGGGGGACCTACGCGCTCCGACACCAACTGCGGCAGCTGAAATGGCAGCTGAGGAATTAAGTCAAGTCTATCTCAAGTTGGAAGAAAGTCGAACCCGTCTGGCTCAAGCTATGCTAAGCCGGATTCAACATAAGCAAACCCAGCTCCGCCGTTATCAAGATGTCTATATTTTCCGGGAACCGGAGCGGCTTTACCAAGCCTATATGCAACAAGTGGACCTCATTAAGGAGCGTTTGATACGTACACAGACGTCTTATTTGCAGGGCCAGGCTCAAGACCTAGCTCTCCTATCCACCCGACTTAAAGCTCAGGGACCAAGTGGTCGTTTGCACCTGGAAGGGGAGCGACTAGCCCGCCTCCGTCACCAGTTGCAACGGGCTATGGCTCAGACCAGTCAACATTATCAAGGCGAGTTGGCTCGTTATAGCCAGCTCCTAGAGGCCTATAGTCCCCTCAAGATTCTAGCTCGGGGTTATGCCATTATCGAAGACAAGCAAGAAGCGGTGAAATCAGTCCAGCAACTTCAAGTTGGTCAGGTCATCGATTTAACCTTACATGATGGCCAAGCCACCGCTCAAATTCAAACCATTAGCGCTCAGAAAGGAAAAAACCATGGCAACAAAAAAGAAAAAGCCTGAGAGTTTTGAAGCAGCTCTGGCCGAATTAGATACCATTGTACAACAACTTGAACGAGGCGAATTGCCTCTAACCCAAGCTCTGGATGCCTTTAAGCAGGGGGTAGAATTAACCCAATACTGCCAAAAGACCCTCCATGATGCCCAAGAAACTGTCGCCAACATGATGGCAGAAGAGGGCGATTTTGTCCTGGATGAGGATATCCAATGAACTTCTTAGAACTCGATACCTTGCGTCAGCTCTTCGAGCATAGCTTGGATCAGCAGACGCGTTATCACTTAACACCTCCTCGTCTGATTGAAGCTATGCGCTACTCCCTCAAAAATGGAGGCAAGCGCCTACGCCCGGTCATGCTCCTGGCAGTTTTGGCGATTCAATCAGAAGACTTAGTCAAATGTGGCCTTAAAACAGCCATCGCCTTGGAGTATATTCACACCTATTCCCTGATTCACGATGACTTACCGGCTATGGACAACGATGACCTACGTCGAGGCCAAGTCACCAACCATAAGCGCTTTGGCGAGGGACTGGCTATTTTGGCTGGGGATGCCCTCCTAACTGATGCCTTCCAAGTCCTGGTTTCAGATGATCTCTTAGATAACCGGACCAAGCTAGCCTTGATTGACCAACTTAGTCAGCAGCTGGCTCTTGGGGGATGGTAGCAGGCCAAGTGGGAGATATTGAAGCCGAACAGACGCCGGTTGACTATCAAGGTTTGAAGCAGATTCATGATCAGAAGACGGGTGCCTTATTCCGTTTTGCTTTAGAGGCTGGTGCTATGATTGGTGGGGCGGATGCTAGAACTTGCCAAGCCCTGCGCCAGTTTGGTCGTCATTTTGGTCTAGCCTATCAGATCCACAATGACCTAATGGATGTTTTAGGCAGTCAAGAAGTGACAGGCAAGGTCACTCAGGCGGATCAAGCTCTTACCAAATCTACCTATCCAAGCCTTTTGGGTCTCCAAGGAGCCAAAGAAGCCTTGGCAGTAGAGGTTTCCGCAGCTAGCCAAATCTTAGAAGATTTAGCTAAAGAGAGCGGCCGACCTTATCAGATTTTGGGGGGCATATTAGATTATTTGACCCTACCCTCTGCTAAGTAAAAGGAGCAGCTATGAAAAAGGAACGCATTGATAAACTGGTAGTTCAGAGTGGCCTGACCGAATCACGCGAGCAAGCGCGTCGCTTGATTATGGCCGGTCAGATCTATGACAGCCAGAACCAACGTTATGACAAGCCCGGTGAAAAAGTGGATGCCTCCAAGGTTTTCCATATCAAGGGTAAGACGCTACCTTATGTCAGTCGAGGCGGCCTTGAGTTGGAAAAAGCCATTAAGGCCTTCAATATTGACATGACTGACCAAATCCTCTTAGATATTGGGGCCTCGACAGGTGGCTTCACGGACGCGGCTCTCCAATTCGGCGCAGCCAAGTCTTATGCCTTGGATGTAGGTTACAATCAGCTAGCCTACTCCTTGCGCCAAGATCCTCGGGTCATTGTCATGGAGCGGGAAAACTTCCGTTATGCCCAGCCTGACCAATTTCAAGAAGGTCAACCAAGCGTGGCCTCAATCGACGTCTCCTTTATCTCCCTACGTTTAATTTTGCCTCCTCTGGTGCCTATTTTAGCGCCAGGAGGCACCGTGCTCATGCTGATTAAGCCACAATTTGAGGCCGGTAAAGAACGCGTGGGTAAGAAGGGAATCGTGAAGGATCCAGCGGTACACCTAGATGTCCTTAAGGAAATCCTGTCTTATGCCTGTGGCTTGGGCTATCGTGTTCGTGATTTAACCTTCTCGCCTATTACTGGGGGCGAGGGCACTATCGAATTCTTGGCCTATCTGACCAACGACCAAGACCTAGCCAATGATTCTTGGCAGCAGCTGGATTTAGCCGGTGTGGTGGAAGCCGCACATACAACCTTTGAATAGAATAGAATAGAAGAGATTAGACTAGAAAGGAGGCCCTGAAAATGTTACGGAGTCTCAACATTGAAAATTTTGCCATCATCGACCATGTGACCCTGGATTTAGAGATGGGGATGACTGTTTTAGCAGGGGAGACTGGGGCTGGGAAATCAATTATTATTGATGCCCTCAGTTTGCTCATGGGCAGTCGTGGGACCAACGATTTAATCCGGCAAGGTGCCGATAAACTGGTAGTGGAGGGTCTCTTTTCTATGTCACCCGCCCCATTACCACTGTTAGCTCAATTAGCAGATTTTGGCTTAGAGCTCGAAGACCAGGATGACCTGATTATACGTCGGGAGCTTAACCGCCAGGGCAAGAATACCGTCCGGGTTAATGGGCAGTTGGCCAACGTGTCTTTGCTTAAGCAAATTGGCTATTACCTAGTCGATATTCATGGACAGAATGAACACCAGGCCTTACTTAATAAGCAATTCCACCTCAGCCAGTTAGACCAATTTGCAGGTGAACGCCTAAACCAACTCAAACAAACTTATCAAACTGCCTTCGAACGCTATGACCAGCTACGTAAGGACTGGCTGGCTAGTCAGCAGGAGGGGACTGATAAACGCCAACGCTTAAGCTTCTTAGAATTTCAGTTGCAAGAATTAGAAGCCGCCAACTTAGTCGCTGGGGAAATGGCCCAGCTAGAACAAGAAAGTCGGCGTCTGCAAAATAGTCAGAAGATTGGCCAAGCCTTGGCGACGGTTAATCATTTGTTATCGGAAGCGGACACCAGCGCCTTGACGCAACTTAGCCAAGCCCAAGTAGCCTTAGAGGAAGTAGCTAGCTACGACTCTAGCTATCCGGCCTTGGCGGCTCAATTGCAAGATCTCTACTATCAACTAGAAGAAGTGGCCCACCAACTAGCGATCAGCAACCAGGAAATTGATAATGATCAAGCCATTGATGAGCTTGAAGCGCGTCTCAGCCAATTGGGCCAATTGACCCGTAAATATGGCATGGATGAAGCTCGGCTATTGGCCTATTATGATGCCATTAGCGAGGAAATTTACCAGCTCACACACCAGGAACAGTATACAGAGCGTCTAGTTAAGGACTTGACGGTCGCTTATCATGACTGTCTAGCGGCTGGTCAGGCCCTAGATCAAGGTCGACGCCGGGAAGCTCAGGACTTAGTGGCAGCGATTGAATCAGAATTGGCCGACTTGTATATGGCTAATGCGCGATTCCAGGTTGACTTTACGAGCCTGGGTAGTGATGCCAGCCTAGCTAGTCTGCTCCCAGATGCACAGCGCTTAAATGCCGAAGGTTTAAGCCAGGTAGAATTTTATGCGACTACCAACCTTGGTGAAGCCATGAAGCCCCTGGTTAAGATTGCTTCAGGTGGGGAATTATCGCGCTTTATGTTGGCCCTCAAACGGGTCTTCAGCCAAGGTATGACGGATATGACCTTAGTCTTTGACGAGATTGATACCGGGGTATCAGGCCGCGTTGCTCAAGCTATCGCTGAGAAAATGCAAGGTATTGCCCAGCATCACCAGCTGCTCTGTATTACCCATTTGGCTCAAGTAGCTGCCAGTGCCGACCAACATCTTTATATTGAAAAAGTTGTTGAGAATGAGCGTACGCGTACTCGCGTGCAGACATTGAATGAGGAAGGACGTATAGAAGCCATCGCCAGCATGATGTCTGGTAAGGTCTTAACGCCAGCTTCCCTGCAAATGGCCCAAGATTTACGTCGTCAGTTGCAGACCCATCGTGCCAAACTAGGCGAGGAGGACTAAGCAATGTTGAAGATTTATGCCCATCGTGGCAATCAAGCTCAGGCTGTCGAAAACAGCTTAACCGCCTTCCAAGATGCCGTGACAGCGGGTGCAGATGGTATTGAATGCGACTTACACTTGACGGCAGACGGTGCCCTCGTTGTAATCCATGATGAGCAATTAGACCGAACGACAGATAGCCAAGGTGAGGTTAGCGATTTAAGCCTGGCCCAGATTCAAGTAGCACGTCTGCGCTTTTCTGATGGTCGTGTGACTCCAGATCGAGTGCCCAGTCTACCAGAATTATTGAACTTATTGCGAGACTTAGATTTTAAGGGGACGCTGAATCTAGAACTTAAAACTGACCAAAAGGATTATCCTGGCATCGAAGCAGCTGTTTTAGCCACCGTGGAGGAACTAGCTCCAGATTTTGACATTGTTTATTCTAGTTTTAATTGGTACACGCTCCAACGCCTTAAGACACTAGCTCCTGGGGCCAAGATTGCTGCCTTGGTAGAAGAAGCCCTCTTGCCTTATCTGTCGCATTTGCCGGGCCTAGAGCCGACAGCCATACATTTGGATCGACAACTCTACCAAGATGAGGTCTTACGAGAACATTTCAAGCAGTGGCCTATCCGTCTCTGGACAGTTAATGATCCGGCTGATTGGGCGCACTATGCAAGCTTGGCCCAGGATGGACACTTAGAAGCCATTATGACCGACACGCCAGCTGTTGCGCTTGTAATGCGAGACCAAGGGGAGACTAGCCATGACTAGATTAGCAGGTCCCTTAATCGTCATTGGAGGGCCCACCGCGGTGGGCAAAACCCAACTCAGTATTGACCTAGCCAAGCGCTTTGGGGGCGAAATCATTAATGGTGATCGCCTACAATTTTATCGCGGTTTGGATATTGGGACAGGTAAGGTGACGCCAGAAGAGATGCAGGATGTGCCTCATCATGCCTTGGACTTTCTAGATGTTGACCAGGATTATGATGCCAGCCAGTTTCAAGCTTTAGCCCAGAACTTGATTAGTGATTGCCACGCTCGTGGTGTCCTACCAATTTTGGTTGGTGGATCAGGCCTGTATCTAGAAGGTCTACTTTATGATTTAGAGTTCGGTGGCAAGGCCAGCCGCGATCCACTCATCCGCCAAGCTCTCGAGCAACGCTTAGAGACAGAAGGGGTAGAAGCCCTCTATGTCGAATTGTTAGCACAAGACCCAGTCGCTGCGTCTAAGATTCCAATTCAAAATCATCGTCGCCTCTTGCGAGCCTTAGAAGTCATGCAGGTGACGGGGCAAAAATTTTCAGATCAGAGTCAACATGAGGCTGCTCGAGCACGTTATGAGACCTGTATTCTAGCCTTAGATCGGCCCCGTGATCAGCTCTATGAGCGAATTAACGCTCGCGTCCAAGCCATGGTGGCGCAGGGATTAGAAGCAGAAGTTCGTCACCTCTACCAAGTAGCGCAGGGTCAGTTGTTGCCAAGCGTACAAGGTATTGGCTACAAGGAATGGTGGCCATATTTGGCTGGGGCCATAAGCGACCGTGAGGCAGTTATTGCCGCTATTCAGCAAAATTCTAGGCGCTATGCCAAGCGTCAACTGACCTGGTTCCGCAATCGTATCCAGGGCACCCACTGGCTGGATGCTAGTGAGTATGAGACGGCTTTGGCTCAGGCGACTAGCCTAGTTCAAGATTTATTAGATAAGCAAGCAGAGAAAGGAGGGACCCTATGATAGACTTACAAGTTGGCCCTGAACGCGTCCTAGTCATGGCCGTTCAGACAGATCAGTATAGTCCGGAGCAATTCCAAGTGATTTTAGATGAAATGACCTCCTTAACAGAGACGGCAGGTGGCCAGGTCATTGAAGTGGTAACCCAGAAGTTGCCTAAGTTAGATGGCCGGACAGCTGTCGGGAGCGGGAAACTAGAAGAGATTGCCGCCCTAGTGGAAGCCCGAGAGATTGACCTGGTCATTAGCCTTAATGCCCTGACACCTAGCATGAACCGCCAATTGGAAGCCAGTCTCAAGGTTCAAGTTATTGATCGGGTGCAACTGATTCTGGACATCTTTGCTATGAGAGCACGGAGTCGCGAAGGGAAGCTCCAAGTGGCTCTGGCCCAGTATAACTATCTCCTGCCACGACTCTACGGCCAAGGTAAGCATTTGTCTCGCCAAGGTGGGGGGATTGGGACCCGCGGTCCTGGTGAAACCAAGTTGGAAAGTGATCGCCGCCATATTCGTAGCGTTATTCACCATGTTAAGGAGGAGTTAGCTGATATTGCCGCCCATCGTGAGCGAACTCGTTCGCGGCGAGCTCAGGGTGGTCATTGGCAAGTCGGGTTGGTGGGCTATACCAACGCCGGCAAGTCTACCTTGCTAACTCAGTTGACCCAGTCAGAGACCTACGTCCAAGACCAACTTTTTGCAACCTTGGACCCATTAACACGGCGTATGCCCCTTAAGGGTGAGGACCGCTTTACCTTGACGGATACGGTTGGCTTCATTGAAGAGTTGCCGACAGAACTCATTCATGCTTTTAAGTCAACTTTGGAAGAAATCGGGGGCATGGACTTGTTACTACATGTCGTCGATGCTTCGGATTCGGCTCAGACGCTACATGAGCAGACCGTTCTGCGAATCATTAAGGAGTTGGGATATGGGCACTTGCCTGTCCTAACAGTCTATAATAAGATTGATTGTTTGGCTCCAGACCAGTCAGTCCAAGCAACGGCCTTTCCAAGTATCGCCATCTCTGCCTATGAACCTAGCCATATTGATCGTTTGAAGCAGGAAATCTGGAAGCTCTTAATGGCAGATGCTGACTGGGTTGACCAACGCATTCCTGCCCATGAAGCTTATAAGGTGGCTGGCATGCGTCAAGAGCTCCTAGTGACTAAGTTCGACTATGATGAAAATACTGGCGACTATCACCTGCAGGGTTATCGTCGTCGCCAGCAAGACCGAGAGGAGGAGACGCATTGATTACAATGCAAGATATTATTGAAGAAGGACATCCTACCCTCCGCCAAGCTGCGGAAGCTGTAGAATTTCCTTTGACTGACGAGCTCAAGGAGACTGCTTTGGCTATGCATGAATTTTTGGTTAATAGCCAAAATCCTGAGATTGCCGAGAAATACGGCCTTCGTGCTGGTGTGGGCTTAGCCGCTCCGCAGATTAACCTACCTAAGCAAATTTTTGCAGTTCACATTATGAGCTATGATGAAGAAGGCAATGAGGCGGAACCGCTTTTGAGTGAGATTCTCTTCAATCCTAAGATTATCAGCCATTCTGTTCAGGAAGTGGCGTTGCGTGACGGGGAAGGTTGCCTATCTGTTAATCGTGAAGTGCCAGGCCTGGTGCCACGACCTCGTCGTATCCGCCTGCGCTACCAAGATATGGAGGGCAAGGAACATGAGTTGCGCCTACGCGACTATGAAGCTATTGTGGTCCAACACGAACTAGATCACCTCAAAGGGATTATGTTCTATGACCATATCAACCAACAACAGCCATGGTATGAAAAACCAGGTTTAGAATTATTGTAAGACAGAGTGACTGGGGAATAATCTCAGTCCTCTTTTTTTATGAGGAGAGAATCTCTTTTTGCCTGTCTTGCTTAGATTGCTTGGCTCTATCTTGTCATAGAAGAGAAATGCGGTTAAAATAAGAAAGAAAGAGTTTGCAAATGCTGGGCGAGTCCCAGCTAAAAGGAGATATTTATGCCAGCAACACAAAAGCCCATTATGCCTCATGGACCAGTCCCAAGTCCTGCCCAATGGGCCTATCATCAAGATGAATTAGCGGCCTTTATTCACTTCGGTCCCAATACTTTCAATGACCGGGAGTGGGGGACCGGGACAGAGTCACCAGAAGATTTTCATCCTAGTGACTTTGATGCTGATCAATGGGTTCGCGTGCTTAAGGAAACAGGCTTCAAACGTCTTATTCTGGTGCTCAAGCATCACGATGGCTTTGTCCTCTATCCTTCAGCCTATACAGACCACAGTGTTAAAGCGAGTCCCTGGCGACAAGGACAGGGAGATGTCTTGGCTGAGGTGTCAGCCGCAGCCAACCGCTATCATCTACCACTAGGCTTCTATCTATCGCCTTGGGATGCCCACCATCCTGATTATCATGTTGATCGCCAGGAGGCCTATAACGACTATTACTTTAAGCAATTGCAAGAGCTGTTCGAGAATCCAGCTTACGGCTATCAAGAGCGCTTTGTTGAAGTCTGGTTAGATGGTGCGCGTGGCGAAGGGGCCCAGGCCGTGACTTATGATTTCAAGCGTTGGTTCGACTATATTGAATCGCAAGGTTATCCTGTCGCAATCTTCTCAACAGAACCGACTGCTCTGCGCTGGGTAGGTAATGAACGAGGCTATGGTGGTGACCCACTCTGGCAGAAGGTTAAGGCTGACTGTCTACGGCAGGGGGATGTTGATTACCTCAATCATGGGGATCCTGAAGGTGATCTCTACTCCTTGGCTGAGGTGGATGTTTCCATCCGCCCAGGCTGGTTCTATCATGATAATCAGCAGCCAAAGTCAGTGGCCGAACTGATGGATATTTACCTTCATTCGGTTGGCAAAGGGAGCCCACTGCTACTTAATATTCCACCTGATCGGCGAGGTCAGTTTGCAGAGGCAGATATTAAGGTTCTACGAGATTTCCAGATTGCGCGGCAGTCTCTTTATGAGACTAATTACTTAGCAGGTGGCCAAGTCCTAGATAGCAATGGACAGTCGCAGAATCAATTACTAGATCAATCGGGTCTTTGGCAGGCTTCTGTTTGCCATGATAACGTGCTAGAGTTAGTCCTACCTCAAGTTGCTAGCTTGGACCTAGTCCAAATTCAAGAAGCCATTCAGTATGGTCAACGGGTGTCTGCCTTTCACATCGACTACTTAGATCAAACAGGCCAGTGGCAACCATTTGCACAAGGTCAGACCCTAGGCTATCGTCGACTAGTTAAAGGGCCACTAGTTCAGACTCAGCGCTTGCGACTGGTTATGGATCGGGCGCAAGCGGCACCTATCCTGAGTGGCTTGGCAATCCACCGTTGGCTAGATCAAGCCAAGGCTCAGCAAACATCAAATAAAGTGACTTTTGGGCAAACTTGCTATGAGGGAGTTAAAGGTCAACCTTTGACCGTGACCTTGCTTCGACAGGGGGATTTGAGTCAGGTACTTAAGGTTAAAATCGCCACTGAACCTGGGACTGGTGTACATGGACGCGTTTATGAGGACGCCCAATACCAGGTAAGCTTTGAAGCAGGACAGGAAGTGGCTCAAATCCAAGTGCCTAGTCTCTATTATGCTCAAAATCAATCACATGATTTCTACCTAAAAATCCTGCCGGAGGGGCCTAAAACCAGACTGCTAGTTCAGTAACAAGGGATTAGGGTTTAATTCTAGTTCAAAATTCTTTATAATAAGAGTAGACATTAGCAAAGTAGGTGAAACATCGAATGAATATTGGCTTTTTTACGGATACCTATTTTCCGCAAGTGAGTGGGGTATCGACTTCAGTTAAGCTCCTAAGGGATGAGTTGGTTCGCCAAGGACATGAAGTCATTATCTTCACTACAACTGATCCCAATGCGAGGCCAGAACCAGGCGTTGTGCGTCTGCCTAGCGTGCCTTTTGTAAGTTTTGAGGATCGACGGGTGGCCTATTCAGGTTTCGAGCGCTGCCTTAAGATTGCCCGTAATTATCAATTGGATTTGGTCCATACCCATACGGAATTCAGTCTGGGTTTAGCGGGCCGTTATGTGGCAAGCCGTCTCAAGATACCGACTATCCATACCTACCACACCATGTATGAAAACTATACCCACTACATTCTCAACGGCAAGTTGATCCGCCCTGGCACAGTTAAGGTCTTATCCAAGGTCTTCTGTGACCAAGGAAATGGGGTGATTGCCCCCTAGCCTCATGACCAAGGACACCTTGACGTCTTATGGCATTAAGGCGCCTATCCGAGTTATTCCAACAGGGGTTGAGATTCCAGATTACAATCCGGAAGGCCGTGATAGCTTGCGCCAGAAGCTAGGTTTGAGCCAAGATGATATCGTGCTTCTCTCTCTCTCTCGTTTGTCCAAGGAAAAAAATATCGCGGCAGTCTTGGAGGTCTATCCGAGAGTCCTGGATAAGTTACCGCAAGCCAAATTAGTCATTGTCGGCGAGGGGCCAGAACGCCCAGTATTGGAGCAACAGGCAAAGGATTTAGGCATTAAGCCTATCTTTGTCGGTGAGGTAGAACACAGCCAAGTCTCTGCTTATTACCAAATGGCGGACCTCTATATCAATGCCAGTATGTCAGAGTCGCAAGGTTTGACCTATTTGGAGGCTTTTGCCAACCGTCTACCGATTATAGCCAAGCGCAATGATTACTTGGCTGGAATTATGACTAACGAGAATTTTGGCGCCTTGTTCGAAGATTTTGAAGATTTTGATCGAGCCATCTTAGATTATTTGGCTAAGATGGAGGTCGGTTTCCGGCCAAATATTGACCGCCAATTGCTTTATCCGCTGTCGCTCGAGCATTTTGAACAGCAAGTAGCAGACTTCTATGAGGAAGTGATTAAGCAAAACAAACGTCGTAAGCGGAGTAGTGGCCTAAACAAAGTTGTGGCCGGTGTTAAGTATCGCTACAAGCAGCTGATGGGAGGTTAAGCAGATGGCAAGCGTTGGATTTATTGGCTTAGGTGTTATGGGGGCTGCGATGGCGCGTCACTTGATGGGCGCAGGTTATCAGCTATTCCTATATACACGGACAAAAGCTAAGGCGGAGCCCTTGTTGCAGGCGGGTGCCCGATGGGCGGATACGCCCAAAGAGCTAGCCCAGGCTTGCGACCTAGTTTTTACGATTGTAGGCTATCCTCAGGATGTTGAGAGCACCTATTTTGCTCCAGAGGGCCTCTTTGCCGGTGCCCATCCGGGGAGTTGTTTCGTGGATATGACCACATCTACCCCTCAATTAGCAGTTAAAATTGCTGAGAAAGCCCAAGAACTGGGTGTTGAAGCCTTAGATGCGCCAGTATCAGGTGGCGATTTGGGAGCTAGAGAGGCGCGCTTGACCATTATGGTAGGCGGAACCAAGGCGAGCTATGAGCGTGTGTTGCCTTACTTGGAAGTAATGGGTAAGACGATAAAACGCCAAGGCGGTCCAGGTGCTGGCCAACATACTAAGATGGCCAATCAGATTATGATTGCTGGGACCATGACGGGACTGACTGAGATGTTGGTCTATGCTAAGGCCGCGGGCTTAAGCTTGAATGCCGTCCTAGAAACCGTTGGCGCTGGTAGCGCGGCCAACTGGTCTATGGCCAACTATGCACCTCGCATTTTGCGACAAGACTATTCACCAGGCTTTTTCGCTAAGCATTTCAAGAAAGACCTAGGCATTGCTTTGAATGAAGCAAAGGCTATGGGCTTGGAATTACCAGCCACCAGTCTGGCTTGGCAACTCTATGATAAACTCTGTGCAGCGGGTCATGAAGATGATGGGACCCAGGCACTCATCAAATTATGGTGGCAATCTGAGTGAGAAACTTGCGTCGAGCTTGAAAGTAAGATATGATAACATTGTAGTTTGAGGAATGTTGTCCAGACTTTGCCTCATGGCGAGAAATCGTAGCGCAATGGGCAGCAGAGTTAAGAATGGAGTGAAACTATGAAAAGTTCAGTATTAAATGGGATTATCCAACGTTTAGAAGCCATGACCCATACCGAAAGTGACGTGGAAGTACGCCGCTTCGAGATTGAAGGCGTGGAAAAATGCCAAGTGGCTTATGTAAAAGAAAGTGACACCTTTGAACTGACTGACCACCAATCTGGGTCTGTCTTCCAATACGATGACATCGACCTAGTCGCAATCGAAATTTTCGAGATGTTAGTTAATAAATAAGACAAAGAGGTTAGGGCCATGGCTCCTAACCTCTTTTAATTTGCTAGTAGCCTCAAGCAGAAGCTTAAGGTTTGATTAAATCCGACGAAATCAAGGACGAGCGGGTTTTCTTATGCTATAATGGAAGTGATAGACTTTAAAGGAGCAATGTGTGTATGAAACGCTACATAACGCCAAGTTGGACCATTAACTCGGTCTATGATATCCAGCCCCAAGACCTGCTTAAGCGGGGCTATGAGGCGGCTATTATCGACCTAGATAATACCGTCATTGCTTGGAATAATATGAATTATACAGAAGAAATGGCAGATTGGATTAGTCGCATGACGCAAGCCGGTGTTAAGATTTATATCTTATCCAACAATAAGGTGGAGCGAGTTGCTAAAGTCGCTGAGCCACTAGGAATCCCCTACAAGGCCGGCGCACTCAAACCTCGTCGCAAGAATTTCCAGCTGGCTTTGGATGCCTTGGGAACTACTCAGGCTAATACTATTATGATTGGCGACCAAATCATGACCGATATTATCGGGGCTAACCGAGCTAAAATGGCTAGCATTTTGGTCAAACCAATCGCTCGCAATGACAACTTCTATACTTGGGCCAACCGAGCTATTGAACGACTTGCACTTAAGTTAGTCGGCATTAAACGTAAAGGAGACTGGGGGGATCAACTTGACTGAGGAACACTACCAATGTATCGGCTGCGGGGCGACCATTCAGAGTCAGGATCCTGAGCAGGCTGGTTATTTGCCGGCGTCTGCCCTAGCCAAAGGCTTAGAAAAAGGGCAGTTTTACTGCCAACGTTGCTTTAAGTTGCGCCACTACAATGAATTACAAGACCTGCAAATTCCTGACCAAGTTTTCCTGGACAAGCTCAGCGAAATTGCCCATGATGATGCCTTGATTATCAATGTCTTAGATATCTTCGATGTCGAAGGCAGTCTTATCCATGGCTTGGCCCGTTTTATTGGCAATCAACCTTTCGTGGTTTTCGGGAATAAATTCGACTTACTACCTAAGGTGACTCGTCAAAATCGCGTCAAGCACTGGCTCAAAGGTATTTTGGCTGACAATGGACTCTTTCCACAAGATATTATTCTTGGAAGTGCCCACAAGAGACATACGCTAACTGAACTCATGGAATTGATTGAGGCCAATATCCATGACCGTAATATATATATAGTGGGTGTTACCAATGTGGGTAAGTCTACCCTAATTAATCAGCTTCTAGCCCATTATGGTGGAGAAGGGCAGATTATTACAACCTCCAATCATCCAGGTACGACTTTGGATATGATCCATATTCCCTTGACGCCTGACCACGCCATTATTGATACCCCAGGGATTATCCACCGGACCCAATTAGCTCATTATCTGTCTCGGGAGGCCATGCGCAAACTCTTGCCAAGCAAGCCTTTCAAGCCTATGACCTTCCAGCTTAATGCAGGGCAGACCATTTTCTTAGCGGGTGTTGGACGAGTTGATTTTGAAAAAGGGGAGCGCACCTCCTTTACCTATTATGTCTCCAAGGACTGCTACCTACACCGCACCAAGTTGGACAAGGCAGATGCCTTCTATGCCCAACACAAAGGTGGCTTACTAAGCCCACCTAGTGAGGATGAAGCTGCTGGTTTTCCTGACCTAGTGGCTAAGGAATTAACCCTCAGTCAGGACCAAGATGTGGCCATCTCAGGTTTAGGTTGGTTCAGTGTTAATCGACCTGTCCGTGTGAAGGTTTGGGTACCCAAAGGGGTAGCAGTGACCGTCCGCGATGCTATTATTTAAGAAAGACAAGAGGAACAAGCTAGTGACATCACTTAACAAGAAACAAGTTAACCATCTTAAAAAGATTGCCCATCACGAAAAACCAATTTTTCAAATGGGCAAGGAAGGTCTAGGTCAATCTTTCCTTGATCAGGTGGATCAGGCCTTGACTAAGCGGGAACTAATTAAGTTCAAGGTCCTGCAGAATAGTGAAGAAGAAATTCGAGAAGTAACGGCAGAGATTGCCTATGCCTTGGATGCTCAGGTGGTTCAGGTTATCGGACATACAGGCGTACTCTACCGACCTTCTCATATTGCTAAGTATCAGAAATTATCGACAGATCTTAAAAAAAAAAAAATCAAGTAGGATTATGCCCATATTTGGGTTAACTTAAGCCAATCATTCAAAGAGGTGATCGCATGATGACACAAACGGAAACCCTAGGCAAGACCCTAACCAGCCTGGCTCAAGAAGTGCAGGTTCAGGGACCAAAACGCATTGGCATCCTAGGTGGGGCCTTCAACCCACCTCATTTGGGCCATTTGTTGCTAGCAGAGCAGGTGGGTAAAGCATTAGAATTGGACGAGATCTGGTTCATGCCGGTAGCTAAGCGTCACTACGCGCAAGAGGGGACGGATGTGCCCGTCATTCATCGGCTCAAGATGGTGCAACTGGCCATTGGGGACAACCCTTTCTTCAAGATTCAACCTTATGAACTTTTGCACGGGGATAAGTTATTTACTGTTGATACCATGCGCTATTTTCGTCGCCTCTTCCCAGATGCTCAGTTCTATTACCTGATGGGAGCAGATCGAGCCCAGAAGTTACATAAATGGCATCAGATTGAACAATTGGCAGAGCTAGTCCATTTTGTGGCGCAGAAGCCAGTCGGGACGCCTATGCCCGAGACCGAGTGGCCGGTTGAATGGGTGGAAGCTCCAACCTTGCCCGTCAGCTCAACTGATATTCGTTTGCGGGTCTTCTGTGACCAAAGCATTCGCTATCAGGTGCCTGAGGCGGTAGCTGCCTACATTGAGGCGCAAGGGCTCTATAAAACCGCCTTTGGCCGCGTATAGGAGGGGCAGCATGACTTATTGGAATACTAATCGCCAGGCCTTCTTGGAAGATTTGGCTCAACGTATCAAACCCAAACGCTATCAACATGTCTTGAGAGTGGAGCAGACGGCCATTGAATTGGCTGAACGTTATGGCGCAGATGTCGAAGCGGTCAGCATTGCAGCCTTAGCTCATGACTATGCCAAAGACCTGGATGTGGAGCAGGCGCGTGTTTTGGCCCAGACCTTTTGGCCGCAAGTGGACTTAAGCCAAGAGGGAAGTAACATTCTGCATGGCCCAGCCGCAGCTCAAATCCTCTTGGACCGCTATGGTGTGACTGACCGTCGCATTCTAGAAGCGGTAGCTGGACACACGGTTGGCTGGTATCAATTTGATTTGATTGGCAAGATTTTATATCTAGCTGACTACATGGAACCAGGTCGCGATTTTCCAGGAGTGGAACTAGCCCGGGAGCTCGTTGCAAATGATTTGGACGCGGCCTGCTGGTACAAAATGAAACGCACATTAACATATTTAATTGAAAAGGAAAAACCTCTCTTTGATGGAGCAGTAGAAATCTACAACCGCTGGTGCCAAGAGGGGATTTAGGAGGAACCTATGACAAAAACAGCTTTAGAAATTTTAGAATTAGCCGTTCGAGCAGCCGATGATCGTTTAGCCCAAGACATTGTGGCCTTAGATGTACGCAATGTGACCCCTATCGCTGACTACTTTGTCGTCACACATGCCCGTAACGATAAACAATTGGATGCTATTGTGGACTCTATCGTAGAGGCAGCCCACAAGGCAGGGCTAGAAGTTAAGAATGTCGAAGGTAAAGACGGCGGTAAGTGGGTTCTGATTGACTTAGTGGAAGTCATTATCCATGTCTTCCATTACACTGAACGCGACCACTACAATTTAGAAAAATTATGGCGGGACGCGCCCTTAGTAGATGTCAGCGCCTGGGTTAGTGCTCAATGAGCGCCGGTAACTTCAGTCAAATAGCCCATGTATACGACCACTCCAATGATTTAGAAATCTATGAACACTGGTTAGACTTTACTTTGACCAGCCGGGATCAAGCGCCGCGCAAGGTTTTAGATGCAGCCTGTGGGACGGGCTGGTTTACTCAGCTTTTGGCGCCTTTCTGTGGCCAAATCTTAGGCTTTGACTACGATCCAGCCATGATTAAGGTGGCCCAAGAAGAGCCAGGTAACAGCGACAATTCTGCCTATTTGGTAGCAGACCTTTTGGATTTGAGTGCCTTAGACCAAGATTATGATCTCATCACCTGCTATGCTGACTCGCTTTGTTTTTTAGAAGGCCCTGACCAGGTGGCTAGAGCCTTAAAAGAGCTATATGAGCGATTGGCTCCTGGGGGCCAACTTTTGTTTGACGTTTGGACGCCACAACAAATTGAGCATTTTGATGGCTTTTCATACTTTGATAGTGACGACCGCTATGCCTTGTTGTGGGATAGTGAGTCGGACTTGGAACAATTAAAGTGTCCAACACTATCTGACGGTCTTTGAACAAGTCGGAAGCCATTATCAAAGGACAGACGTCAACTTAGAAGAAAGAACCTATCCCCTAGCTTGGTACCAGTCAGCGCTAAAAGAAGCTGGCTTTAGCCAGGTGGAAGTACTAGTGGACTTCGGCCAGGCCTATTATCAGGAAGGGCAGACGGCTGACCGTTGGTTCTTCCGCGCTAGTAAGTAAAGAGGCAAGAAAGGAGACTGGCTATGGCCCTGATAGGAATTTTGGCGGAATATAATCCCCTACATCGGGGCCATGCCTACCAACTGGACTGGGCCAAGCGACACTTTCCCCAGGACCAGATTCTGGTTTTGATGAGTGGCAATGTGGTCCAACGTGGCGAGTTTGCTATCATAGATAAATGGCATCGGGCTCAGGCTGCGGTAGCCGCAGGGGCTGATTTAGTGATTGAGTTGCCGACTCTAGTTAGCCTACAGTCAGCGGATTACTTTGGCCGACATGGGATGGCTATCCTAGCCAAGTTGGGTGTGGATAAGATTGTTTTTGGAACAGAAAGCGCCCAAATTGCTCAGCTTAAGGACTTCCTGGCTTGGGAAGCTCAGCATCGGGCTCATATCGACAAGGGCATTCAAGAGGCCCTTAAGACAGGTTTAGCCTACCCCGCAGCCTATCAAGTGGCCATCCAGTCCCTAGCTGACTGGTCGGATTTAGGACCTTGGCAGGCCAATCATCAGCTTGGGCTGCAGTATCTTAAGACGCTCGCTCAACTAGCGCCAGATTGTCAGGTTTTGAGCCTGCCACGCTTGCAAGAAACTGAGGATGGCCAGCCTATTCTGAGTGGTTCTGCTATTCGCCAAGCCTTTCGCCAGGGCCAGGTAGTGACGGCAGATTTAGCACCCGGGCTCCAAGGCCAGCTTAGACCCGACTTGGATGCGCCTTGGTCAGCCTACTGGCCTTATCTGCGTTATCAATTACTAGCCCAACCACTGGCTTCTCTAGAACAAATAGCCGGCGTCAAAGAAGGCTTAGCCAATCGCCTTAAGTCGCAAGCAGAGACTAAGGAAAAATGGGAGGACTGGCGTCAAGCTATGATTTCCAAACGCTGGACGCAATCCGCCATTCAGCGAGTGGCCATGGCCATTCTCTTGCAAATTCCTCAGGTGGCAGTGACAGCCCTCAACCAGGGAGCGTCACCCCAAGCCTTTAGATTGTTAGATGCCTCTCAAGCGGGGCGGCCTTGGCTAAGTGCTTGGCGAAAGCGAGAGGATTTAAGAGTCTTTAGCCAATATAAGCCCGCTTATGAGGAGGACTATGGCTGGAATTTAGCAGCGGACGCCATCTACCAGTTATGCCCGGGAGGACAAATTCAGTCGCAAGTCCAACCTAAACAAGTCCTCAGCTTTCTTCGATAAAAAAATTAGAATGCGAGACTGAAAAGGGGCCAGAAACGATTGACAGGGCCCCAAAATTTAAGTATAATACAAGAGTCGTTTTAGAGGTGATATTAGATGAAATGGACCTTACGTAAAATTCGCGACCACAAGGAAGAGTTACTCCACTTCGATGTCGAATTGGATGTGGCGGCCAAGGTGCAAGCGATGGAACCGTCAATTCTCCATTTAACTCCCGTTCAAGTAACAGGTTATTTCGTTGCTCATGGACAGGAAATATTCTTGCATTGTACTGCAAGTACAGTGATGACATTGCCATCAACTCGCAGCTTAGAACCTGTACCGGTTCACTTACAAGTTCCGATTGACGAACGCTATGTGATGCCGGAATATGATGCGAATGCCGATGAGTACGAGGAGACGACAATTGTGCTCGAACACGATTATATCGACCTCGAGTTAGCAGTCATCGATGCCTTACTGTTGAATCTCCCAATGCGTGTCGTTGGTGAAGAGGAAGAGACGGCTGCATTACCAAGTGGCAAGGATTGGGCTGTGTTGACGGAGACGGATTATCTAGCAAGTCTAGAACGTCAGTCATCGGAAGCAGGGGACCCACGCTTTGCTAATCTAAAAGCTCTATTAAACGAAGCCAATGCGGATGAGTAATCTTATTCATTCCACAAATTTTTCAGGAGGTGTAAACCATGGCAGTACCAAAGAGAAGAACTTCAAAAGCACGTAAAAACAGACGTCGTACCCATTTCAAATTAGTTGTTCCAGGAATGAACCCTTGTCCTGAGTGTGGTGAATTACGTTTAAGTCACCGTGTATGCTCAAACTGTGGTTACTACGACGGCAAGCAAGTCGTAGCCAAGGAAGCTTAATTATAGTAATGATGAGGAAGTCATCCAATTGGGTGGCTTTTTTCTTTTGTTCTTGGCTCTTGCCTTGCAGAGCTGAGACAAGAGCATCCTGCTTGACCTTTATTGACCAAAAGGGTATACTGAGACAGTAGTAATCGGCTCAGAGCCGAATTCGAAGGAGGAAAGGGAATGAACTTAATTCCTACAGTCATTGAACAATCGTCACGTGGCGAACGCGCCTACGATATTTATTCACGACTCTTAAAAGACCGTATTGTCATGCTATCCGGTCCTATTGATGATGCGGTGGCTAATAGTGTAATTGCCCAACTCTTGTTCTTGGATGCCCAAGATCCTGACAAGGACATTTATCTCTATATTAATTCACCTGGCGGGAGTGTCTCTGCCGGTTTGGCTATTTTCGATACCATGAACTTCATTAATGCTGATGTGCAAACCATCGTAATTGGGATGGCGGCTTCTATGGGAGCTTTCCTTCTAGCTGCAGGGGAAAAGGGCAAACGCTATGCCTTACCTAACGCAGAAGTGATGATTCACCAACCTTTAGGTGGAGCCCAAGGTCAAGCGACCGAAATTGAAATTGCTGCAAAGCATATCTTGAAGACTCGCGATACGCTTAACAAGATTTTGGCCGAACGTACTGGTCAAACCCTTAAGGTGATTGCCCGCGATACAGATCGCGACAACTACATGTCAGCTGAAGAGGCGGTTAAATACGGTCTGGTTGATGCCATCATGACCAATTCTAAGAATCTCAAAAAATAATTTCAAACAGCGCCTGCCCACTAGGGCAGGCGCTATTTTGTATCTTGGCAGCTACTTATGGGCTAGGAAAAAGCTAGAGAATTTTTCGTATTTTCTTGACTTTGGGGCTTGAAATTTGCTGAAAACAGGTGTAAGATAATGAAGTAAGCTAATTAAGCTTTACGGGGGTATAGCTCAGTTGGTAGAGCAAATGACTCTTAATCATTGGGTCTAGGGTTCGAGTCCCTATACCCCCATTGCACTCGCCTATCAAAAGGCGAGTTTTTTTCTTTTTCAGGCTTATTTTAGGCCTAGTTTTTTACATTGTAATTCCCCACCATAACTGTTATAATCAAACTCAGTGAGGGGTCCCCTCATGGCAAAAAAACTACCCAAAAGGAGTCAATAATTGTCGAAAAAATAACCCCTATGGGGGCAACAGGAGCAATGTAATGAATAAAACGCAACACAGCGTGGTTCTCAAAGGCGTTACTAAGTCTTATGATGACCAGCAAGTCTTAAAGTCGATTGATATGGAGCTTGAAAAAGGCAAGTTCTATACCTTATTAGGTCCCTCTGGCTGCGGTAAGACAACTATCTTACGAATTATCGCAGGCTTTTCTTCGGCCACTAGTGGTCAGGTTTATTTGGATGGCGAGCCGGTCACGGACGTGCCTGCCAATCAACGGAAGGTCAATACAGTCTTTCAAGACTATGCCCTCTTCCCTCATATGAATGTTTACGACAATATTGCCTTCGGTCTATCTGTTAAAAAGGTAGATAAGGCAACCATCAAGGAAAAGGTAACGGAAGCCCTCAAGATGGTCCGACTCTCAGGTTATGAGAATCGTGCAATCTCTGAAATGTCCGGGGGTCAGCGCCAACGTGTGGCCATCGCCCGTGCCTTGGTAAATGAGCCAGAAGTGCTCTTGCTAGATGAGCCTCTATCAGCCTTGGACTTGAAGTTACGTACCGATATGCAGTACGAATTGCGTGAACTGCAACGTCGTCTTGGCATTACTTTCGTCTTTGTCACCCATGACCAAGAAGAAGCGCTTGCCATGTCCGACTGGATTTTTGTCATGAACAACGGGGAAATTATCCAATCAGGGACCCCGGTTGACATTTACGATGAACCTATTAACCATTATGTTGCCGACTTCATCGGTGAGTCTAACATTGTGGATGCCCGCATGATTGAAGACTATCGCGTAGAATTTGTTGGTAAGGTCTTCGACTGTGAGGATGCTGGGATTCCAGCTGGTGAAATGGTTGAAATTGTCATCCGTCCAGAAGATATTGATGTTACCACGCCTGAAAAAGGCAAGTTGATTGCGACCGTCGACACCATGCTTTTCCGTGGTGTCTTCAACGAAGTCATCGCCTATGACGAAGATGGCAACGAGTGGATGATTCATACCACTAAGAAGGTGACCGCTGGATCCAAAGTAGGTCTCTTCTTTGAACCAGATGCCATCCACGTAATGCGCTTCAATGAGTCGGAAGAAGATTTCGACGCCCGCCTAGAACAGTACGAAGACTAGGAGGAGGCCTATGAATCGCAAGTATAACCATCTCTATGCCATTCCTTATTATCTCTGGCTAGGACTCTTCGTCATTTTACCCTTAGTCTTAGTATTAGGTTCTTCCTTCTTTGATATTCATGGGAATTTTACCTTGGCTAACTATGCTGAGTATTTTTCTTCTATTAACTATATCAAGATGACTATGAACTCCTTTATCTATGCTGGCCTCTTGACCATCATTACGCTAGCCCTTAGCTATCCTATGGCTTATCTGCTTAGCAAAACCAAGCATCGTCAACTCTGGATGCTTTTGGTGCTGTTGCCAACCTGGATTAACCTCTTGCTCAAGGCCTATGCCTTCATCGGTCTCCTGAGTCAGACTGGTTCAGTCAACCAATTCCTGACCTTTATGGGGATTGGACCTAAGCAGTTACTGTTTACCGATGCGGCCTTTCTCTTGGTAGCTGGCTATATCGAATTGCCATTTATGATTATGCCAATTTATAACTCTATTACGGAGATTCCGCATTCCTTGATGGAAGCTTCTTCAGACTTAGGGGCTTCAAAATGGGCGACCCTTCGTCGCGTCGTCTTCCCATTGTCCATGCCTGGTGTACGTTCAGGAATTCAGGCGGTCTTTATTCCGTCCTTGTCTCTCTTTATGTTGACCCGTCTCATCGGTGGGAACCGGGTCATTACCTTGGGGACAGCCGTTGAACAACACTTCATGGTAACTCAGAACCGAGGCATGGGTTCCACCATTGGGGTCGTCCTCATGGTGCTCATGGTCCTAGTCATGTACTTAACCCGCGACCGTAAGGATAAGGGGGCCATGACTCATGAATAAGATTTTTAAGTTTTCTAACCTTTATCTCTGGTTTATGTTCGCCGTTCTCTACTTGCCAATCTTCTATTTGATTTTCTACTCCTTTAATGCAGGAGGGGATATGAATGGATTTACTGGTTTTACTTTAGACCACTATACCAAGGTCTTTGGCGATACCCGTCTTATGATTTTTATCCTCAACACCTTCATTTTAGCCCTCTTATCAGCCTTGTTGGCTACAGCTATTGGGACTTTAGGGGCAATCATGATTTATTATTTGAGACAGAAATCTAAGCGCCAGTTAGTACTGAACCTTAACAATATTCTGATGGTAACGCCTGACGTTATGATTGGGGCAAGTTTCCTCATTCTCTTCAGTCTCTTGGCCATTCAATTAGGTTTCTTCAGTGTTCTCTTGGCCCACGTTGCTTTTAACGTCCCAATTGTGGTCCTTATGGTACTACCGCGTCTCTATGAAATGAATGATACCATGGTGACGGCTGCCCAGGACTTAGGGGCTAACTACTTCCAAGTCTTGACTCGAGTAGTTTTACCTAGCATTGCCTCAGGGATTATGGCTGGTTTCTTCATGGCCTTTACCTATTCTCTGGATGACTTTGCGGTTACCTTCTTCTTGGCAGGTAATGGTTTCTCAACCTTATCAGTGGAAATCTATTCGCGTGCACGTCGCGGTATTAGCCTTGAAATCAACGCTATTTCAACTTTAATGTTTATCATGAGCTTAATTTTGGTGATTGGTTATTACTTCATCCAAACTGGGGAACAACGCCGACTCAATCGTACGGCTAAGGCCCAGAAGGGGAGGCCGTCGCCGTGCGTAAGATTGTTCAAGGTATTCTAGCTGTTCTGACAATTAGTGCTGTCCTCTTTGGTATTCGTTATCAGTTGGAACACGCAGAAGGCTACACCGGTGACAAGGTCATTAACTTCTATAACTGGGGCGATTATATCGACCCAGAACTACTCAAGGAATTTGAGGCTGAGACAGGCTACAAGGTAATCTACGAGACCTTCGACTCCAATGAAGCTATGATGGCCAAGATCCGTCAAGGTGGGACACCTTATGATATCACGGTTCCCAGTGAGTACATGATTCAAGAAATGATGAAGGAAGGCATGGTCTTACCTTTGGATCATAGCAAACTCAGTAACTTACAGCATCTGGATCAACGGTTCTTGAACCTTGACTTTGATCCGGGCAACAAGTATTCTGTTCCTTACTTCTGGGGTACCCTTGGGATTGTATATGACACTAGCAAATACAGCGAAGAAGACTTCCAGTCATGGAATGATCTCTGGCGACCAGAATTGCGTAATGATATCTTGATTTATGATGGGGCGCGTGAGGTAATGGGGATTGGCCTCCAATCCTTAGGCTACTCCCTCAATGAAACAGATGATTTAGCACTTGAGTTAGCAACAGTTAAGCTCAAGCAATTAATGCCAAACATCCGGGCGATGGTGTCGGATGAGATTAAGATGTATCTGTCTCAAGGCGAGGCGGGCGTTGGTATTACCTTTTCGGGGGAAGCCAAGACTGCCTTGGAACGTAATCCCTAAGCTAGCTTATACAGTGCCTAAGGAAGGTTCCAACATCTGGTTTGATAATATTGTCATTCCTAAAACAGCGCGCAATGTAGAAGGCGCCTATGCCTTGATTAACTTCCTATTGCGTCCAGATGTGGCTGCACGAAATGCTGAATATATTGGTTACGCAACTCCCAACAAGACTGCTATGGAGCAGTTACCTGAAGAGGTAACGCAAGACACGGCTTTCTACCCTGACGATGAGCTCATTGCTCGTTTAGAAGTATATAAGGGCTTAGGTCAAGCCAAACTTGTTGAATACAATGACCATTTCTTAGAGGTCAAGATTGAGGCTAAATAGTGAAAAATAAATTATCGACTCAAATTTTGAGCTTTCTGGTGGTCGGCGGACTCTCAACACTAATTGACTTTGCTATCGTCTATAGCCTCAATGGTATCCTGGGTTGGCATTATCAGTTAGCGGTTGTTATTGCCTTTATCCTAGCTACCGTCTTCAATTACTGGGCAAGTATGCGTTTCACTTTCGAAAGCAAGTTTAGCCCGGAACAAAAACATCAAGAGTTCTTGCTTTTTTTAGTCCTAAGTATACTTGGGCTGGCTCTAACCGCTGGACTCATGTGGGTGGCAGTCGATGCCATGCATTGGCCGGTCATGCCAGCTAAGGTGGCGGTGACAGCCGTTGTCATGGTCTTTAACTTCCTGACTCGTAAACTCTTGCTAGAAAAATAAAGGCTTAAGCTGACATCCCAGGATGTCAGCTTTTTTTGTATTAAGAAAACCACCAGCAATGCTGGTGGTTCAGGAGAGCTTACAGCGAGGTAAGAAAAATAACCTCCCAAGTGGTAAGCTTAGTGTAGGTTTCCCGACCACACAAAAAGAACCAGGGAGGTATCCTTATGAAAAAGGACAATGATAGTTTAGCACACACAAGTTGGAATTGTAAGTACCATATCGTGTTCGCCCCCAAGTATCGACGTCAAATCATATATGGGAAGTACAAGGCAACGATTGGCAGAATTATCCGTGAATTATGCGAGCGTAAGGGCGTCATTATCCATGAAGCGAATGCCTGCAAAGACCACATTCATATGTTAGTCAGTATCCCACCCAAGTTAAGTGTTTCAAGCTTTATGGGGTATCTGAAAGGGAAGAGTAGTCTGATGATATTTGATCGATACGCTAATTTAAAGTACCGTTATGGGAACTGCAAGTTTTGGTGTCGGGGCTACTTCGTGGATACAGTAGGCCGAAACAAGGAGAAGATAGAAGAATACATTCGGAATCAAGTACGGGAGGACCAGGTAGCAGAACAACTGAGTTTGTTCGAAGCGACAGATCCTTTCACGGGAGAAAAGTATAGGAGAAAGTAAGTGAAGCTCTTTGAGAGCTAGTGAGGAAAAGTGGTGCAGGAGGGAAACCGATTCAGTAGGCCTTTAGGCCGTGGCCGGTAGCAGAGGCTTCCAGCCACAGAGCAAACCGCCCGTTGTCACGGGCGGTTTTGATTGTGGTTAACCCGAAGTGCTGTAAGAATATTGTGACTTTGAGAAGGGTTATAGCTAAATTATTCATGCGTTTCAGTCTTTATATCTTGATGAACTGTTTCCAAATCAGTAGAATGAAGATAACAATTCTATCTGCCAATTATCCTAGAGATCACAAAAGGCAGATTAAGATAAGAAGGAGAATCAACATGACTCAGAATATTGAATTAGTCCCTTTTGATGAAAAACAAATTGCGAGCCGTTTGGGAGTTAGGATTTCGTGATGCGGAACCTGAGTGGGCGCGATGGGATGCACCTTACTTTCAAGACTATCAAGCATATGAGAGTTTTGAAGACTTTGTCTCTAGTGGCGTGGCAGCTTTCCTCTTAAGTGAAGGTGTGCGTTGTATCCAAGTAGAAGGCCAAGAAGTGGGAATGGTCTCCCGAATTTGGGAAGATCGACGAACTCGTTGGATGGAAGTAGGAATTGTCATTTATGATGCCAATCGCTGGAACACTGGTGTGGGACGGAAGGCTTTGGAGAAGTGGACGACCGATACTTTCGCTCACTTTCCTGAATTAGAACATTTGGGCTTAACGACTTGGAGTGGGAATGCCCGTATGATGAGTTGCACAAAACGTCTCGGTTGGCAACAAGAAGCCTGCATTCGTCGCGTCCGCTACTGGCAGGGAACCTACTATGATAGTGTCAAGTATGGAGTCCTCAGAGAAGAATGGGGAAAATAAGGGATGAGAACCCACTGAGTCTTTGGCTTGGTGGGTTCTCTTGTCTTCAGTTATTGAGGGCTTATGAAGATATGTTCGAATTCCTTGTTCCCCAATAGCATGAGTAGTAAATTAGATTATCCACTTTCGCATATGAAACTTATTTTAGTAGTGAATTAAGGATGGCTCTCCCCCAAAATAAAAAGGAAGCAGAAAGGTAGATGACATATGAAAATTAAAGACATTGTACGTGACTATGACTTGGACAAAGAGGCTTTTGAGGCCTTCCTACAAGACCAAGGAATCGCAGTGAAGTTTTCTCTTACTGGCTCCTATCTAGAAGATGATGTGGATCTCAATCATTTATTGGACCAATTTCAGAACTATATGGCTGACCAAGATGAGGAGTTCGCTGAACAACTTGCCCAGCAAAAAGAACGTGAGCAAGGAATTGCCAATATTGTAGTGACTACGGGACAAGGGTTTGATGGCTATACTATCACGCATTATGGCGGGCCTGTAGCCAGTGATTTAGCGCATTCTATCGCGCGTGGCGTGGATGGTGGGCGTGGAGACAATGCTTTAGGTGACCCTGCTCAAAGTTTGGTAGATGTTATGGAAGAAGGACGCATTCTTACCTTAGCCCATCTCAAGGAACAGGCCTATAATCTTGGTTGCAATGCCATTATCAACCTTAAATTTGATTATGTGACCTTAGAACCTGAAACAGTTAACACCCAAGGAGGCACAACCTACCTTCCATATGTATTCTGTGTTACTGCCTTAGGGACGGCAGTCTACGCGGATGAAGTCTAATCAGCTAAGCGCATCATTTCTGATCCTAAATCAACCCGCTGAACCTTATGGTTTGGTGGGTATTTTTTCATTGAGCTAGTAAATTTAGGTGAACCTCAACGAATAGGACCTAAGTCCTATTCGTTGAGCCCCGTCATATGGTATAATCATCTTGTCCTTGAAATGAGAAGTTGATTCAGAGGACAGGAGGATTATAATATGAAAAAAACGTGGTTATTTGTGATTGCTGTTCTGGCAGTCATCGCCTTTGCCTTAGGTGGTACCTATAATGGCCTAGTATCATCGCAAAATGCAGTTACTCAAGCCCAGTCGGACGTGCAAGTTGATTTGCAACGTCGCTATGACTTAATTCCTAATGTAGTCAACAGTGTGAAGGGGTATATGAGTCATGAATCAGAAATCTTCGAGAAAATAGCGGAAGCCCGTGCTAAGATTGGTTCTGGTAATGCGTCAGAAGCCGAGCAAGGCCAGTCTGACTTATCATCAGCTGTGTCCCGTTTATTGGTTTTAACAGAGAATTATCCAGATTTGAAGGCCAATCAACAGGGTAGAAAAATCTTATTACTGAATTGGAAGGCACTGAGAACCGTATCAAGACCTCTCGTGGCGTTTTCAACGAAGTAGCGACCAAGTACAATACTAAGGTTCGCTCCTTCCCAACTAACTTGGTAGCAGGAATCTTCGGTTTCCAACCGGTAACCTTATATCAAAGCAAGTAGTGACGCGCAAGTAGCGCCAACAGTAGATTTGAATTCTTCTAGCCGTTAAGGCGACAGTAGAATCCTATGAGGAGGCATGACCATGAAAACTAAAAAATGGCGAGGATTCCTACTCTTGCTCAGATTTGTTTTCTTGTTTATGGTGGGGTGTGGCGCTAAGACTAATAACTTACCGGATAAACCTGAGCGGTCGGTTGTAGATGAAGCCAAGGTTTTGTCTCAGGATACTTTAGCCTATATTGACCAGGTCAACCGGCAACTGGCTCAGACCTCAGAGCAGTATCAAATTGGGGTCTATCTGCCAGATGATCTCAAAGGTTTTAGTATTGAAGAGCTAGCCAACAAGGTAGCTAAGAAATGGCAAGTCGGTTTCTCTGGTACTAATAATGGGATTTTGCTGGTGGTCGCGCCTAATGACCGCAAGATGCGGATTGAGACGTCAAATAAGGCGGCTGAAGCCTTACCCGATGTGGCGGCCAAACGAATTTTGGATTCTGCCAAGAGTGAACTCAAAGCAAAAGATTATGACCGAGCAGTGCGTCTGCAGATACAGGGGATTATCCAGTATCTAGGATTGTCGGATAGCCAACTGACCCAACTTGGGGTGACTAACTCGGCACGTGCCGAGCATGAGACAGCCTTGCGTTGGTCTAAGAGCCCTTGGCGTTTTGTTGCCAGTGCTTGGCCACTCTTTCTAATTTTACCTTTTGGCATACCACTTGGTATTCGTCTCTTACGGCGACGACGTGGCGCCTTCCGCTGGTCTGATGACGATGATGATTTCTTCGACGGATTCTGGGGTAGCGGTGGTAGTGGCGGTATCCTAGGCGGTTGGTGGACCTCTGGTAGCTCCGGATCTGGTAGTTCCAGCTCTGGCTCTGGTTCAAGTGGTAGTTCAAGTGGCAGTTCCGGCGGTTGGGGCGGTGGCGGCTTCGGCGGCGGCGGTGCTTCCAGTGGCTGGTAAAGTAATCAAATAGCTAAGGCTAGGACTGAGTCCTGGCCTTTTTCATTTGGCTAGATTGAACCTATCTTCTGTGATATAGTAGGAAAGAAGAGATGAGGAGGATGAGCATGAAATTTCTTATACCAAGTGCCAAGCAGCTGTCAGACTTGCCTGATGGCAAGTTAGTTGAGTTAGCGCCAGCTAGCCAGGCTGTATTAGCTCAATTAGTTGATTTATCAACTGAAGAATTGGCTAAGTTTTATGATATTTCTGACGCTCAAGCTGTTACCGAGGCGGAACGCTGGCAGGCTTTGGCGGCAGGAAAAGCGGCGTCATATCCTGCCATGGATTTATACGATGGCCTAATGTATCGTCAATTCAAGCCGGTACTTAAATCAGATAAGTCTCGAGATTTTGCCAGCCAGCACGTCTTAATCGCCACTTCGCTCTATGGCTTGATTGCGGCTAATGCCCTGATTGCGCCGCACAGATTAGATTTCATGAAATCTTTCAAGGTTAATGGAAAGTCCCTAAAAGCCTACTGGAAGTCACAGTATGATGAATCTATAAGTGTCAATCCTGATGAAGTCCTCGTGTCGCTTCTGTCATCAGAATTTGAACAAGTCTTTAGCCCGACTATACGGCGACGCTTCTTACGAATTCAGTTTCTAGAAGAAGCGGGAGGCCGATTCAAGCGCCATTCGACTATTTCTAAGAAAGGGCGCGGGCAACTACTAGCTTATTGTATAGAACATCAAGTCCAGACTCTAGAAGCACTCCAAGCTGCTAAGTTTGATGGCTACAGCTACCGGGCGGATTTATCCAGTGAACTAGACTGGATCTACGTTAAAAAATAGAAAAATCAAGAAAAAAGCCAGTCCCTTAGGGACTGACTTTTTTAGCTAGTAAATGCTATTTTTCATTATCACTAATCGAGTCACTTTCGGGTTTCTTACCCTCCAACAAATCTAGCGCCCAACGGTAGCCAATATAGTGGAAGTCACCACGCAGGTCTTTTTCCAGGATTTTGCGATATTTGCCCTTAACGAAGTCAATGAGCTTTTGGTGTAAGTCGACCAGAATTTGATCTTGATCGGTCACATAGAGGATACGTTCCGCTCCTTTGTTAGGATAGTAGTAGCGCGCCTTAACTGGTGTATCAGGTTTCTCAGTTGCGAAGAGTCCGTCCGTCAAAATTTTGACTGCTTCAATGATGCGGTCATCATGGCCAGATTCGAGGATTTGAATCTTCTCTAGTAATTCAGGCACTGTTGTCACTAAGCGCAGTTGGTAGTGGTCTAGTGAGATGTTGAGACCTTCTAAGATTTGCTCCAAGTCTTCTTCTAGGTGGTCCTTATCTTCCAGATAATGAGGTAGGAGAAAAATCATATAGGCAGCTTGAGGATTATGATAGAGAAATTGATAAGTGAGCTGACGCTCGGCACCACAAGTAGGGCACTCGAAGCGGAAGAGCTGGCCTTCGAATAACTCGCGTACTAAAGGGGCTTGGGTCTTGCTATTTAGGTGAGTAGGGTAGTCTTTATCTACGTGGGTCTGACAGACGGGGCAAGTCAGGTGGAGTTCAGGCATGGAGAAGCCTCCCTTCATCAATCTTTCTTATATTATATCAAAAAAAAATATGAAATCTATCTCAAGCTACTTAGATTAGAAAAAATGTGGTACAATAGGAATGTAAGGGTGCCCGTAAGTCAGTCGCGAGCAGCCCATGAATGCATGAAGAAAGGGATGGAAGTAATGAAGTGTTTAGTGGTCTATATGTCACGTTATGGCTCGACCAAACGCTATGCTGAACAAATAGCCAAAGTACTCAATTGCCGTGTCTGTGCCCACAATGAGGTGACGGATACACTCCTGGCAGAGAGTCAGATTATGATTCTAGGAACCTGTATTTTGGAAGGGCGCTTAGAAGGTGCGCCTGTATATCAAGAATGGATAGAGGCCTGGCCAGATAAATCTTGGATTCTCTACACAGTGGGACTTTCCAATCCAGCCCTAACCAACTTTGATCCCCTCATGGCGGCGGCCTTCAAGCCAGAAGTATTAGAACGAATCACTGAATTCCATTTTCGAGGAACGATTGTCTATAAGCGCCTAGATTTCATGCAGCGCTTAGCTAAACAACTAGAAGATTCTAAGGAACATTCCCTTGATACAGTTAGTTTAGGTGATGTGGAACGCTCTATGTTAGAGACTTATGGCACCACCTATGATTTAACCGAAGAATCCTCTCTGGAGCCCTTAGTGGCTCGGGTTCGTGCGATTCAGAAAGGAGCAAAATAAATGGTAGATACCAAGGAACTAGTCGGCCGTTATGCCGCTAATTATGTTAAAGACGGCATGGTGGTCGGCTTAGGAACCGGATCAACAGCTTATTGGTTTGTGGAAGAGGTAGGTGCGCGTATTGCCGATGGCCGCCTCAAGCAGATTGTTGGCGTGGCTACTTCTCGTCGGACTGCGGAGCAAGCCCTTAAGTTAGGCATTACCATCATGGATTTAGATCGAGTCAACCACATTGATTTAGTAGTTGACGGGGCGGATGAAGTAACTCGCGATTTCTATGGCATCAAAGGAGGTGGCGGCGCCCTCTTGCACGAAAAGATTGTGGCTAAGAATGCTAAACGTTCTATTTGGGTTGTAGGTGAAGACAAGCTAGTCGATACTTTAGGAGCCTTCCCCTTACCTGTTGAGGTGGTGCAGTTTGGGTCCTGGAATCTTTTCCGTCAACTGATGGCAGCAGGCCTAGAACCAAGCTTCCGTAAAGTTGGGTCTGATTCGCTCTATATGACAGATTCTGGTAACTATATTATTGACTTGAAGCTGGGCCAGATTCCTTACCCTCACCAGCTTGCTCATGAATTGAAAAATACGGTGGGGGTAGTCGAACACGGCCTCTTCCTAGATGTTTGTGATACTTTCTTGGTGGGACGTGCGGACGGCACCATTCTCCTCTATCAGAAAGACCAAACTGAACCAATGACAATAGAGGTGAGCTAAATGCGAGTAGTAGACCTAATCGAGAAAAAACAAGCAGGCTTGGCCTTGAGCCAGGAAGAAATTAAGTTCCTAATTGCCGGTTATACAGATGGCACGATACCTGATTATCAGATGAGTGCGCTAGCCATGGCTATCTATTTTCAAGGAATGACGGAAGAGGAAGCCAGCTACTTGACCATGGCCATGGTTAAGTCGGGGGATGAGATTGATTTATCCGCCATTCATGGTGTTAAAGTCGATAAGCACTCAACCGGTGGTGTGGGCGATACAACTACTCTGGTGCTAGCACCTCTAGTAGCTGCCTGTGGTGTACCAGTTGCTAAAATGAGTGGCCGTGGCTTGGGCCATACAGGCGGGACGATTGATAAATTAGAGGCCATTCCTGGTTTCTCCGTGACCTTATCACCTCAAGATTTTATTGATCATGTCAACCGCTACAAGATTGCGGTAGTTGGACAGAGTGGTAACCTGACTCCGGCCGACAAGAAGCTTTATGCCTTGCGAGATGTGACAGGCACCGTACAGTCTATCCCCTTGATTGCTAGCTCCATTATGAGTAAGAAAATTGCGGCCGGAGCAGATGCTATTGTCTTAGATGTTAAGACTGGTGAAGGGGCCTTTATGAAGACCTTGGCAGACGCGGAAACTCTGGCACATACCATGGTGAAAATCGGCCACCAAGTGGGTCGTAAGACCCTGGCTGTTATTTCTGATATGAGCCAGCCATTAGGTTACATGATTGGGAATGCCTTAGAAGTTAAGGAAGCCATTCAGACCCTTAAAGGCAAAGGACCAGAAGATTTGACCGAACTCTGCCTAGTTTTAGGTGGCCAAATGTTGCTAGCCGCTAACCAGGTAAGCAGCCTTGAAGAAGGAAAGGCCCTCTTGCAAGAACAAATCGACTCAGGTCGTGCCTTGGCGGTCTTTAAGACCTTCTTAGCTAACCAAGGCGGGGATACAAGGATTGTCGATAACCCAGATTTATTACCTCAGGCTCGCTATCAAATTCCTTTCCTAGCTCAAAGCTCAGGTCTAGTCAGCCAGTGGGTGGCGGATGAAGTGGGGGTAGCCGCTATGATGTTAGGTGCGGGACGTGAGACCAAGGAAGATATTATCGACCCAGCGGTAGGGATTGAGCTCTGTGTTAAGGTGGGGGATTCTATACAGGCAGGTCAGCCACTTGCTATTTTACACAGTAACCGCGAAGACGTAAGCGAAGTGCTAGATCGCTTGTCTGCTGCGGTAACTATTGCTGACTCTGCTCAAGCGCCAGCATTAATTTGCAAAGTCATTGTGGAGTAAGCCTATCAACCAATCAAACAGCCCCCTATTAGTTGGAAAAATCAGCCAACTAGTGGAGGGCTGTTAAATTATAACCAGCTTTTTCTAAAAAGTCTTAACTAGGGTGGTTTTAGTTTACTTTTGCAAGTTAGAGTGTTAAACTGACTGATGAATTTGTATGATTTTCGGAAACGAAATGAGGTGACAAAATGTCTATCAAGCCAAGAACAATCAAGCCTTTTTCTTATGGGTTGCTGGCCTTAGGTTTAGCGCTGATACTAGGAAGCACAGAGGCTGTGGGGGCTCAATCGGATTCTGAACAAGTTGACTCGTCGAGTCAAGTAGAAAGTCTAGCCACTTCTTCCGAAAGTGCTAGTTCTATCTCTGAATCCAAAATAGCTTCTGCTTCTTCTGAAAGTTCATCTGAACCCCAGATATCCAAACCAGAACAATTGCAAGCAGCCTTGGACGCTATGCATGACTTAAAAACCTATCAGGTTCGATATGGCTTTACCTACGTCAAAGATCGCGCTTATACCGCCCAAGTACAAGCGGTGGGAGACCGTAGTCGAGGTATTGCTAAGATTCAATTAACCTATTATGGTGATAAGGGTGAAGGCCTTAAGTATCAACTTGATTTGATGACTTATGATAACCTCTCACATGTCTACATTAAGCAAAGTCAACTCTTAGCCAGCATGACTTTCTTTCCTGAATTATCTCTGAGCCCTGAACAACTCAAGGCCTTAGAAGCTTATGATGATTATTACATTGAACTTAGCAAGGAACAACTCAAGCAAGTGGGCTTAGATCAAGAAGCTTTCCAGCTGCTCTTTTTAGAGCCTAACCGTAAGAAGTTGAGTCAGTTACCGGAGACTAAGATTCATGAGTTCAAGGGGACCGTGATGACTAGCGCAGAACTAACAGAAATTCCAGAATTCCTCTTTGACCAGACGCGTAACTTGCATCTGGATTATCGTCTTAAGATGGAGTGGGAAGCAGGGGACAAAGGGCCTAGTCTTAAGCTCAATCCCCATCTAGATTTGGTAGGGAAAGGCGTCGGTTTGGACCTCCAAGGGGAGGTGTCAGCTAAGATTCGCAAAGGCGAGTTTGGCCTCAACCGCATTGCCGACATCGCGACTGGTAAGGTAGATTTTCTAAAAGCTATGCAATTAAAGACCAGTCCTGTGTTACAAAAGCTCAAACGTTTCAGCTTGCGAGTGAATCCTAAGGAACATAGCTATCGAATGAGCCTCTTAGGGGTAGTCGAAGATACCAATCTTAATCTCTTCAGTAGTAATCCTGCCTATACACGCTCTTATGACTATGTAGTGGATTATGAGTTGACCCCTAGCCAAGAGCACTTACCAGATATTACGGAGCTTAAACGTCTTTCTGCCCAAGAATATCAATCTCTATTAAATAAAATTCTAAGCCAGACACCACAAGAATAGACTTTTGTTGGTAAAAGCTAGGCTGACTAAGAAGCAAACTGCGCTCCATAAATTAGATTTTTTCTAATTTATGGAGTGCAGTTTATCAGTATACTGGATTTTTCAACTTCCAGTATACAAAATACAATTTACTTATTTTTTACGAACTAGGTCAGCACTGAGGCGACTAGTCATAGCCGGGGCTCTTATGCTAGAATACAAGAAAGGAGTGTGGCAGAAAATGGATTTAAAAATCATTGAGGCTTTTGCACGTCAACGTATGGCGCAAGATAAAACAGGACATAACATACAGCACCTTGAGCGAGTGGTTGCAAACGCTGAGCGTTTGATGGCAGCTGAATCACAGCCTATTAAAGCCAACATTGTGCTAGCTGCAGCTTGGCTACATGATGTCATCGATGATAAGGTAACAACCAATCCTGCCCAAGCTCGACGAGAAGTGGCTGAATTTTTGATAAAAGCAGGCGCAACTTTGCCAGAGCGAGACGCAATTTTAGAGATTATGGATCGCCAGTCTTTTAGCAAAAACCTTCAAGAAAGGCAATCACTGTCACTCGAAGGACAAATTGTGCAAGATGCAGACCGATTAGACGCCTTAGGCGCAATCGGTATCGCTCGTACCTTCTACTATGGTGGCTCACGAGGTCATGATCTCTATAATGATTTACCAGCTCGTGATTTATCTAGTTTAAGTCCGGAGGATTATCGTCAAAATCAGAGTAGTCTGGCTCATTTTGATGAGAAATTATTGAAGCTAGCTGACTTAATGAATACAGCCTCAGGCCACGCGCTAGCCCAAGAACGAACTGCATTTATGCGCCAATATCTGGCGCAATTCCGGGCTGAAATCAAAGGAGAATGTTAAAGATGGATACACTAATCTTGAAGAAGAGAGCTAGTCAAGGGCTGAAACAGGGCAAGGCGCTGATTCGCCTAGCTGATGCTATGGAGCCAGAAGTAGCAGACAGGCTAGTTGAAGGAAGCATAGTGGCCCTAAAGTCAGTGACAGGGCAGTGGCTGGGAATCATGCTAGTCGGACGCCAGCAGAAAGGATTGGGGTGGCTGCTAACTCGAGACCGTCAACTGGACGCGAACTGGATAGAGAATCGGATTCAAGTTGCCTTGTCCAAACGTCAGCCCTATTTTAATCAGTCAGATTTAACTGCCTTTCGTCTTATCAATGGCGAAGGTGATGGCTTGGGCGGGGTGACTGTGGATTGGTATGCAGGATTTATCCAACTTAACTGGTATTCTCAAGGAATATATCACTATCACGAAGTGCTAGTATCGGCTCTCAAATCACATGTCCCCAACATATTGGGAATTTATGAAACTCGACGCTTTGATCAGCAAGAGTCTGAACAAGCAATCAGCCATCTTGAAGGGCAGCTAGCACCAGAACCAGTTGCTATTCGCGAAAATGGTATTCAATACGCCATTCATCTCGGACGGGAATGGATGACCGGACTCTTCCTGGATCAACGACAGGTGCGAGACTACGTCATGCAGGGAGCTGCTGGTAAGAAAATTCTAAATCTATTCAGTTATACAGGTGGCTTCTCAGTAGCGGCTGCAATGGGGGGCGCAAGCCAGACCGTTAGCGTAGATGTGGCTAATCGAAGCCTAGCTAAGACCCAGGAAAACTTCGCGTTGAATGGGATAGAGGCGCCTAGTCAAGTGCATGAAATTCGTGTCATGGATGTCTTCGACTATATCCGCTATGCTAAGCGTAAAGGGCTGACCTTTGACCAAGTTATATGCGACCCACCTAGCTTTGCTAGGACGAAGAAATATACTTTTTCTGCACTCAAAAATTATGGCCGGCTTGCAGCAGATCTTTGGTATTTGGTGGCCCCAGGTGGTCAATTAGTCTTATCTACCAATCACTCGGCCTATCCTTTAGAACGCTTTAAAGCAGATTGCTTAGCAGCGTGTCCGGGTGCTGAACTGCAGGCTAGTTTTGGCTTGGGAGAGGATTTCCCGAGGTCAGAAGATGAGCGTAGTGACTACTTGAAAGTATTAGTCCTGGCCAAGGGGACCAAGGGCTAATTATTGTGATAAGGCGCTTTAATTTTTAGATTTTCTATGATAGAATTGTAGGGAATAGGTAGCAACCTAATTAGAGGAGGGATTTAAGATATGCAATGTCCAAACTGTGGCAAGCCAGTCAGAAGTAAGACGCACTGTGCCCGTTGTGGCTACTCCTTCACGGAGAAGAAAGTGGTAAGGGAACCACATCAACAGGCTGAAGACGCCTTTGATCCAAATGCAGTCATGCCTCATGATGATTTGCATGAGACCATGGAATATGAAGCTTGGCGTAATACCCAAGAACTGAAGAATTTTGATCAAGAAGCGGTCAGTCAGTCTTTAGATTTCCAAACAGAGGATGAAGACGAGGAATTAGTACCTGAATTCAAACCAAAACGTCGACGTGGCTTTATGCGAGTAATTTTCAGCATATTACAAATGGTAGCGGTGCTTATTCTCTTGTTCCTTGCTTTCTTGTATGGCCCTGAATTGCCTAAGTACTTACCACAAGCTTTGAATGCAGTCGGGATTAAGTGGGGGAATCAAAATACGGAAACACCTGCCTCCTCGACTTCTAGCCAAGTGGCACAAGAATCTAGCAAGGAAGAAGAAAGTACTGCGACAGGCCTCCAGGCCAAGATAAAAAGGTGGATGTTTCTAACTATCCATTCGTGACCTTAACTCTGACCTTTGAGCGCCCGTTAGAGAACTTAACGCGTGATACTTTCAAGTTCTCCGTTGATGGGACTGAATTGACAGAATATTCCTTGATTAAAGAATCCAATAATCTTGTCTTACGTTACGTTGATCCAAGCTATCAAATTACTAAATCGACAGGTACTAAGGTCAATGTTGCCATTAAGGCTGATAGCCTAAGCTATAATGATCAAGTTGACTATCAGACACCTGATTTAGGCTTAAGCCAAGACCAAGTTAAGGCCTTGGATACAGCTTTCAAATCCGACAGCAAACAAATCCTAGCTTTACAAGAAGTAGGTAGCAAAGCTCCTTACTTATCAAGCACTAAGTCTACTGAAGCTTCGAACCTCTTTTGCTTGGTTTGTTTTAGCTCGGACTTATCAATTGATTGATGAGAAGAAATTCGAATTAACAACCGAAGTTGAAATTCAGGAATCATTGCGTATTGGGACAGGGGAGACGGCGATGTCAACTCATGCAATTGGCTCTAAGATTAGTATCCAAGAGTTGATTGATGCAGTAGTTGTTTCTCAAGATGCCACTGCTCTAAATTACTTAATTCAACAAGTAGGGGGCGCCAATGAGTTAAATATTTGGCTTAACAGTCAAGGATACTATTCTACTAAGATGAGTGCTAACTTGGGTGTGAACGACTCTGGTGATATCACAGGTGTGGCAACAAGTGCCTATGATTTGACTAACTTGCTTAATCAGTTAGCTCAAGATAAGTTGGTGAACGAGAAGGTTAGCGCGGCGATTAAGGAAGCAGTTCTTAAAACGCCAGTGTCTACTAAGTTCCCAGCAGACTTGACGACTGTCACTCGTCGTTATGAGATGACAACACCTGACCAAGCAGGGTCTATGCATCACTATGCCGCTATCTTAGAGATGAATGGTAAGTCAGTGATTGTCGTAGTTCTGGGTGCTCCTGGACAAGGTGAAGCTGGTAACGCTAATGTTGCGACAATCGTAAAGACCTTAGTTGAATTTGATTTAGGACATGCTAGTGCTAATGAATCTAGCTCATCTAGCAGCGATTCTTCATCAACTAGCAGCTCTTCAGGGCCTGAATTACCTACTCAGGCTGAGCTTAACAATCCTAATGTGGAACCAGCTCCAGTCTTCGATTACTTTGATGATGATGGTGACGGCGTTCTTGATTCTACACCACGACAAGGACGTTGGTATTGGGACACTAACCGCGGAACCTGGCTTTACTATTAATACAAAAAAGAGCTGAGACGAATAATTCTGTCTCAGCTCTTTTTTGGTATATGGATTCGGTAAACTACTGACTTTGTTTCTTGGCCTGAGGATTTGGCAACAGGCGATTAACTAGAATGGCAATGGCAGAACCAATGATAGCATCTAAGATTCGATTGGCGCCATAATCTAAAAGGTGTTCTTTGGGCGTATTAAGGAAAACGACAAAGAATGTTGCGCTCGAATTAATGACGCTAGCTGGATGGTTGAAGGCATTACAGAAGACAATGATTAAGAGAATTCCAAGACTGGCACCTAAAACCCGATAGATAGGTAAGGGGAGATTCATCCAAAGGGCAATTTGTGTCAATAAGATAGCAATAATAACTCCCGAGGGTATTACCAAAAAGTCGGATACGGCCAAATTTGACGGAGGTCTCATGTTCAGTTCGGAGGGTAAAAACAGCTGCGATAGCTGCTAAAACGGCGGGTTGGCGGTGTAAAAGTTCGAAGAGGGTAATTGTTAAGCCGACCGCAATGATGGTCTTAAAGGTTCTCATTCCAACTTTAAAGGCTTTGGGGTCGAAATTTAGTTTCATAGCTTATATTCCTTTGTAGACTTTCTTAGGCTTAAGTGTACCAAAAAAAGAACTTAGGGACAAACCATTTGAAAGTTCACCTAAAAGGTGTATAATGGAAGGCAAGTAATCCAATAATGAGGTGATAAAAATGAACCAGGCCCTTATCAGTATTGTACTCAATGCCGTCAAAGAAAAATATGTAACGGAGAAGGCCTTCTATACAGATAAACTCGGCATCAGTGCCCAGAGTTGGGATCGCTTCAAAAAGGGGGAACAAGGTCTCAAATATGAGAATGTCAAAATCTTATCCACTCTCTTCACTGATTACGAATGGATGCTCGTGCAAAAAGTCGTTCGTAACGCTGAACGTCTGAGTGATGTCATGGCCAACCCTGTCAAAGAATATCAGTACCTCAAGTATCAAATTGCCCGCCGTTGGATCCATCAAGGGATGGCCCGTATGGAATGGCACCATAGTGAGCCTAATGAGGAATCATCTAGTCGCAAATCCAATATGATGATTTTACAAGTGATTGCGGATTATCATATCTGGGGCTATAGTGATGTCTTAGAATTGCGAATGCCAGGCATCATTCGCCAACAAATAGAAGGCGATGAAATTAAACTCTTAGAATGGTTTGATGACCAGCTAAATGGACAACTCTAAGAGCTAACAAGTTACAAAATAGAGCTAGGAGGTGACCCATGGCCAAAAAAGGTAAAAGTTACTATGCAAAGAAAAAAAAAGCAAGTAGTGGCTGGAACTTGAAAAAAATCAAAACTCGCTGGCGAAAGTTTCGTCTAGCCCTTTACCAGAAATTGGGCAAGGGGACCCTACTTGCTATTGGGCTTGTGTTGATTTTATTTTTGACCTACCAAGTGATTCAAGATCGGGGTGGTCAGCCGGAGCATAATAACCAAGTACAACATCTTAATCGGGAATCTTTTGTACAGAAATTAGTCCCTACTGCTCAACGTTTGCAGAAGCAGTATGGTGTTTTAGCGAGTGTTTCCTTGGCACAAGCTATGGTTGAATCAAATTTTGGACAGAGTCAACTGGCGGCTAATTACTATAATCTATTCGGTGTCAAGGCTGAAGCCGGCGATCCTGATGGAGTGGATTTGAGACTAAGAATTTGTTAATAATGAGTGGGTAACCATCGTCGATCGGTTCAAAGTCTACAAATCTTGGGAAGACTCTTTAATTAAGCATGCGGAACTCATCTTTTATGGTACATCTTGGAATGCCAAGCAATATCAAGCGGTATTAGAGGCTACGGACTATCAGTCTCAGGCAAGGGGTCTACAGTCTTCTGGTTATGCAACGGATCCAGATTATGCGGAGAAGTTAATTGCAATGATTGAAGAATGGCAACTAACTCAATATGATCAATAATTTTAAAATTGTGTAGGTTTAAGTAATAAAAATATGGTACACTAATAAGGTATGGATGAGATAAAGGAGGTGGCAATGTGCCAGAAAAACACTATCCAGGTGAAACAGTAGGGATAATTGGTTCTAGCATTCATGCTGCCCTTCTGGCTCAAGCTGCAGGCAAGTTGGGTTATCGTGTGGCGAGCTTAGTTTTAAATCCTGAAAACTTAGTGCGACAATTTGCCACTTGGCAGACAGTGGCTGAAGCGTATGATGAAGCGACTTTACGCTTCTTTGCAGGTCGCATAGATACTGTTATTGTAGAGCCTGGGCTCTTGTCTAATTTGGCATTTAAGGTCTTAGCTGACATTACAGATGTCAGTTTATCAGAAGATTTACGTGCTATAGCTACAGACCGACTTATCGAAAAGGCCTATCTAGATGAGAAACGTTGCTTAGTTGCACCTTTTGCAATGGTGACTTCACTAGAGGATGTCAAGGAAGCAGTTGAGTTCATTGGCTTTCCTTGCTATCTCAAATATACACAACGGCACATTGAAGCTGTGAGCAATCACCTCATTCTCTATAGCGAGGCTGACTATGAAGCTGCTCAAGCCAAAATCGCACTGGGTACTTGTATTCTTGAGGCCTGGATTCCTAGCGAAAAAGTGGTCTCCTTATCAGTTGTTCGGAACGAGCGCGGCGAACTCCTAGTCTATCCGCCTTTTGAACAGGTACAATCTAGTGCGGTGAGCGGCACGCAGGTTCGCTACCCAGTCAAACTCCATGAAGAAGTAGAGCGTGAGATCCGCCGCTTGGGGCGCTATTTAGTGGAAACCTTAGCCTTGGTAGGTTGTATGACCATTGATTTTCTGGTGACTTCTGCTGGAGTAGTATATATTAATGGTGTTGAGATAGGAGCTAAGGATGCAGCCATGTTTACCTTAGGTGCCATGTCCTTATCATGTTATGAAGCGATGGTCCGATCAGTGGTCGGTTTACCTTTGCCTAGTTTAGTGCCATTGGCTGACGCGGCGATTGCCTTACCGCTAGAGGCCTTAAACGCTGAGCAGGTGATGACCCAATATATGTTACGAACTGACTGGGGCTTTGCTCTATTCAATCCAATGGGGCGTAATCCGCTAGATCTAGAAGGGCAAGTCATTGTTACAGGCGATAGCCTGGCCCATTGCCAACGGCAAATTGACTTGACAGATATCTTGAAGAAATAAGGGATGGGTAGCTAGAGAGCTACCCATTTTTGCATGTTCAAAAGGAGAATGACCTCTTCACAAAATATTCAAATAAAAGTTTGAATGTTTTCGTTGACTTACTAATTGCCTTGTCATAGAATTAAACTATCAAATAAAGTAATTCGGAGGGGAAAATGATGACAAAGCACATTTTATTTATCGTCGGGTCAAACCGTAAAGGCTCATTTAACCAAACAGCAGCAGATTTCTTGGCAGCTGAGGCAAGTAAAGGCGCGGATGTAAGATTTCTAGATTATAGTGACGTTCCATTTTTAAGCCAAGACATTGAATTCCCTGCACCTGCAAGTGTTGAGGCAGTTCGTCAAGACTTCAAATGGGCGGATGCGATTTGGTTAGTGACACCAGAATACAATGGCTTAATGCCAGCTAGCTTGAAGAATGTGCTGGATTGGGCATCGCGGCCAGTTGAACAAGGGGTCTTTGGTGCGCCAGATTTCGTTAAAGGCAAGGCAGTTGCCGTTAGCGGTGTGGCCGGTGCTTCCTTAGTAAGCTTCGCTCGTGACAATGCAGTCTTTCTGGCTCAACGTATGGGCATGAAAGTCTTGGAAAATTCTGTAGGTTTGGCAGTACCAGGGGAAGCTTTTGTAACGGGTCAATTTGAATTGAACGAAGAGCAAAAAGCAACCTTAAGCAAACAGGTAGCAGACTTTTTTAGCCTTTATCTAAGCAAGAAATCCTTAAGATATGATTAGCGCCTCCTAGTGAGGTGCTTTTTTATAGGTGTCAATAGGTCTTTAACCTTAAGAAAATATCTGCCAAACTTAGCGCCAGCCTTGCATTCTGAGCTGATTCACGCTAGACTAGAGAACAGGGGTTTTAGGCATTTGCTTAGAATGAAAGATTGCATAAGGAGGGTTTCCATTTGATGGAACATCAAGAAGAAAAACAACAACCTTTTCTCTATCGATTTTTGGTAGGGATACTGATTGGCTCTGGCTTTATTGTGCCAGGGGTTAGTGGCGGGGCGCTTGCTGCTATCTTTGGAATCTATGAGCGCATTATTGGTTTCTTGGCCAACTTAACCAAGAACTTTAAGGAAAATGTCCTTTATTTTATTCCTGTAGGACTTGGGGCGCTTTTTGGTATTGTCCTCTTTTCCTTTGGGGTCAGCTACCTGTTAGCTAATTATGCTACCATCGTTTCTTGGTTCTTTGTCGGCTGTATCCTAGGATCCGCACCTGCTCTTTGGCGGGAAGCCGGTAAAGAAGGGCGCAGCCACAAGGACTTATGGGTCTTAGCTGGTTCCTTTATCTTTGGGATTGTGCTTTTACAGTTTGGTAGCCATCTCTTTAATGGCCAAGTCGAGGCTAACTTCATTTCTTGGTTTATCTCTGGGGCGCTTATCGCTCTGGGAATCCTAGTACCTGGACTTAGCCCATCTAACTTTATTCTATATATGGGGCTCTATGAGAAAATGGCGACAGGATTTAAGCAATTAGACTTAGCCGTTCTGATTCCAATTGGTTTGGGTGGCTTAGCGACCATTATCTTGCTTTCTAAGTTAATTGAGCGTATTTTCCGTAGTCATTACAGTGTCTTCTTCCATTTTATTTTTGGGATTGTCCTAGCTTCAACGATTGAGATTATTCCAAGAGAGTACACTGGCTTTGGCTTGCTCCAATACCTACTCTGCTTCTTCACCCTGCTTTTGGGGACAGGGATGGGTTGGTGGATGGCCCAGCTTGAAGAAAAATATAAGTAAAACAAAAGCCCGGGAAACCGGGCTTTTTCTTTAGGCATAGAGCTTGCGCCAATCGTAGGGAGCCAAACTTTTGACGCGTTTAAAGGCGGCCGAGAAGTTGAATTGGTTGGCATAACCGACTTGTTGGGCAATAGATTGGATGGATAACTCACGATTGGTTAGGAGTTGGCAGGCAATATTCATGCGGTAGATAAGAATAAATTGAGAAGGTGTTAAGCCCATTTCCTGTTTGAATAATTTGCTAAAGTAATTACGATTCAGATTGCAATGCTGAGCGATGTCATCAATTGAAATGGACTCAGCAAAATGTTCCTGAATAAAACGAATGGCCTCGCGAATATAAAAGTTGTGAACATCATTTTGAGGTAGCAATTGCGTATGATTAGAATATCGTATCAGGGCATCCATGACAAGGTAGAGCTGGCCTATTAAGAAAGACTCATGTTGCTTAGGGTTATTAACTAGTTGCATGAGGGGCGCCATAATGTTATCTTGTACAGACTGCTGCTTAGGCTTAAAGAGATAGTTAGAAGCATTAAAGCCTGCTTCCTGTAAAAAGTGCTTAGCCTTTAGTCCGTTGAACTCAATCCAACAATAGGTCCAGGGGTCAGATTCATCCGCTTCATAAGCACAAATGCAGTCGGGCGTCATTAAAAAACCCTGCCCCGCAGAGAGCGTTTGTGCCTTTTGGCCTACTAGTGAGAAGCGCCCTTGGCCAGATAGAATGTAATGGAAGAGGTAGTTATGGGTTTGAGTGGGCCCCATGCGATGCAAGGGGGCACAGGCTTCGCGACCAAATTGAATAGGGTAAAGCTCAATAGACGTTTTATTGTGGAAGACATAAAATTCTGCTTGACTCATTGGAATCCTCCTTTTCTCAATTATAGTAAACGCTTTAAAGTTTAGTCAAACTTTATATTCGTTAGAGCGCTATTATATATTCAAAGAGCATTGTATGTCATAAGAACGAATAAAGAAAGCGACATACAACTATTCGACATCTTGAAATGTCATGCTATAGTTAGCTTAAACAAAATTCGCTATGACAAAGAATTCCATATCAATAATTTTGGGGATTAGGAAAACGCAAATTCACTTTCTTCGAAAGGAGCACATATACAATGGAAGTTATATTCGATAGTAGTCAACAGGTCTTTCATCTACGCAATCAGAAGGTGTCATATTTGATTCAATTAGAGCGTTTTGGTTATGTCACTCATCTCTATTTTGGCCAGCGCTTGGAACATTATAGTGGCATAGCGGCTTATCCACGGATTCATCGCGATTTTGAAGTGGAGTCGGTCGAGTTTGGAGCAGATGTACGTGATTTCTCGGTTGGGAATTTGCTTTATGAATATAGTCAATATAATCGTGGGGATTTCCGGCACCCAGCCCTAGTCTTACGTCATGCTGATGGCTCCACGGTCAGTGATTTTCGGTATGACCGTCATGAAATTGTGGCGGGCAGCCCAACTCTAGAAGGACTTCCTCATGCTAGAGTAGAAGAAGGCCAAGAGGCAGTCACCCTCAAACTCTATCTAAAAGATGCACTTAAGTCGCTAGAACTAGTCTTGTCCTATACCTTGTTTGAGGACCAAGCAGTAGTGGTGAGATCAGTCGCTCTTCACAATAAGGGCAGCAGACAAGTCGTATTGAGAGAATTTCCAGTTTTCAATTGGATTTATCGCCACGTCAAGCAGAACTTATTCACTTAAACGGCACGTGGGCTCGGGAGCGATTCGTGGAGCGTGAATCAATCCATCATGGCATCAAAGTTCTAGATAGTAAACGAGGAACTAGCAGCCATCATCAGAGTCCTTATATGGCCATAGTTGGGCCTGAGACGACAGAGCATTTAGGTCAAGCCTTGGGGATCCAATTAATCTATAGTGGTAGCTTTGAGATGTCTGTTCAGATGGACTCCTATAATCAAATTCGACTTCAGGCAGGTATTCAGTCGCTAGGATTAGATTGGGCGCTGGCACCTGGAGAATCCTTCCAGTCACCTCAAGTTGTCTTAGCCTATAGTGAATATGGTCTGAATGGTTTGTCCCAGGCCTACCATGAATTTGTTAGTCAATACTTGATTCCGCGCCGCTTTCGTGGTGTGGAGCGATCGATTCTCATCAATAACTGGGAGGCAACCTATTTTGACTTTGATCAACCTAGGTTACATGCCTTGATTGATCAAGCGGCTGACCTTGGGCTTGAGCTCTTCGTCCTAGATGACGGTTGGTTTGGGCAACGCAACCATGATAATAGTTCACTGGGCGATTGGTTTGAACAGGAAAATAAATTACCGCAGGGGCTGGCCGGATTATCGGATTATGTCCATGAAAAAGGGATGAAGTTTGGACTTTGGTTTGAGCCTGAGATGATTTCAGAGAATAGTGATCTCTTTCGAGAACACCCTGAGTGGGCTATCCAGACACCTGGTCGAAGTTTGACACCTAGTCGTCAGCAGCTGGTTTTTGAATATGGCCAATCCAGATGTACGAGATAACCTCTTCCAACAAATCAGTGCAATTCTGGATAAAGTACAAATCGACTATATTAAGTGGGATATGAACCGCCACCTGACAGAAGTTTATGCCCTAAATTTACCAGGCCAAGCACAGGGTCAGGTAGCTCATCGTTATACTTTGGGTGTCTATGCTCTCATGGAGCGGTTAACTAATGCCTATCCTGACATTCTATTCGAAAGTTGTTCAGGTGGGGGAGGACGTTTTGACTTAGGTATTCTCGCTTATATGCCACAAACCTGGACTTCGGATAATACGGATGCTGTAGAGCGCTTGAAGATTCAGTATGGGACCTCTATGATGGTACCGCTACATACCATGGGAGCCCATGTATCAGCAGTGCCTAATCATCAAACTCACCGTGTGACACCTCTCGCGACTCGAGCTCAAGTCGCCTACTTTGGCGACTTAGGTTATGAACTCGACTTAACTAAACTGCCAAAAGAAGAACTTGAAAGCATCCGGCAACAAGTGAATTTCTACAAGAAACATCGTGCCCTCTTTCAATTTGGTCGCTTTAGTCGCCTGCTAAGCCCGTTCCGAGATAATCTGACAGCTTGGATGGTCGTTAGCACGGGCCGAGATCAAGCTATGGTTTTGCTAGCTCAGACTGCAACCCAAGCTTCCATGCCTTTGCAGGTGCTTAAGTTACAGGACTTATGCCCAGATACTCGCTATTTAGTGAAGTCTGAGGAGCAAGAATTTGTTGCCACTGGGGCAGAACTGATGCAGTAGGCTTCTATGTCTTTCCACAGCTGGAAGGTGACTATGCAAGTCGACTCTACCACCTTAAGGCATTAGTAGATTAGCAATTTTAGGCACTCAGCACCTGGTTTCAGGTGCTGTTTTTCAATAGCCGTTTTTCTAAGAAATACTTAAATTTTTCACGTCTAGCAGTCAAAATTCATAAGAAATTCGTAATTTTCCAGTATAATAAGGGACATGAATGAAGTAATGAGGTGATCATAATGGCCAGTCAAGCAAGTTTTAGAAGCCGGCTTTGGCAAGGCTTCAAAGGCATCTGGCGGTATTACCGTGGCTGGAAATGGTTAATCCTTATCGGCATGTCAATCATGCTAGTCATGTCGACCTACCTGGTTTTTATCGCTAAGACGACCAATGTAGCTATGCTACAAGATGCACTCAAGACAGTTACGACCATCTATGATAAGAATGACCAAGAAGCTGGGACACTGAGTGCCCAGAAGGGAACTTATATAAATTTAGACCAGATGTCTACTACTATCCGTGAAGCGGTGGTGGCAACGGAAGACAAGCGATTTTATCAGCATAACGGATTTGATGCCCAAGGGATAGGGCGCGCTCTAGTGCGATTTGTAATCAATCGTAATACCTCTGGCGGGGGCGGCTCGACCTTGACCCAACAATTGGTTAAAAATGCCTTCTTGACCCTAGACCAAACCTTGCAACGTAAGCTTAAGGAATTCTTCCTAGCCTTGGAAGTCGAGAAGCAATTCAGTAAAGACCAGATTCTAGAGATGTATCTCAATCATGCCTACTTTGGTAATGGAGTCTGGGGTGTCGAAGATGCCTCGCAACGGTATTTTGGTCACTCGGCAGCTAGCTTGTCTTGGAATGAGGCAGCGGTTTTAACAGGTATTCTCAAAGGGCCTTCGCTCTTTAACCCTATCGATGACTATGAGGCGGCAATAGAACGTCGTAACGTGGTAGTAGGTCTCTTGGAACAGGAGTCAGTGATTGATAGCCAAACGGCACAATCAATTAAAAGCTCGGGTATTGAACTCCATGATGCCTATGTGGCTAAGGAGCAGGATCAATATCCGGCCTATTTCGATGCGGTGTTGGATGAAGCAGTAGCTGAAACGGGAATTCCAGAAGCAGACTTATTGGCTAAGGGCTATAAGATTTATACTTACTTGAATCCTGAATACCAAAATGCACTAGATTCTGCCTACCAAGTGCAGGGGATTTTCCCAGATGATAATACGGGAACTCCATTAGTACAGAGCGCGTCAGTTGTAGTAGAGCCTTCAACAGGTGGTGTAATGGCCATCTACGGTGGGCGAGGTGACTACGTTCACCGTGGGTTTAACCGGGCAACTGACATGAGACGCTCGCCAGGTTCTACAATCAAGCCACTGGCGGTCTATGAGCCGGCGCTTGAAGCAGGTTATAAAATTAATAGTCAGGTACCTGACCAGGTAAAATCCTATGGGAACAACCATTACGCACCGGAGAACTATGATCGTCAGACTGATCCATCTGGTCAAGTCCCACTTTATTATGCCTTAGCCCAAAGTAAGAACACTTCGGCCGTCTATTTAATGGACCAACTGGGGATTGGTAAGTCAGTGCAAAAATTAGATCAATTTGGTCTCAAGATTCAAGCTCAAGACCAACAACTCACCTTGGCCTTAGGCGCCCTCAGCCAAGGGGTATCGCCTTTGCAGATGGCCAGTGCCTATGCAGCCTTTGCCAACAAGGGGATTCGTAATGATAGCTACTTAATTCGTCAAATTAAAGACGCCAGTGGCCATATTATCTATCAGAATACTCGCCCAACTAAATATATGGTAATGACACCACGAGTAGCAGCCGACATGACCAGCATGATGCTGGAAACTTATGGTGGTAATGGGACCGGTTATGGTGCCGGACCTAGTTTTGGTCAAATCGCGGGTAAAACAGGGTCAACGGAAGTATCGGACGGCAACATGGCAACTCGTGATAAATGGATGATTGGCTATACACCAGATTTTGTTATTGCTTCTTGGGTAGGCTTAGATAAGTCTGGGGAGCAATCACTGGATGATTTAATGCCTAGCGGTATGCGCCAGCTCTTCTCAATTCAGACTACTAATCTCATGTCGGCATCGCCACAGACTTCATTTGGTCTAGAAATGGCTTCACAGATGACAACTGATACCAACCCAATTGCTGATGCAGTTCAGCACTATAATGTTGGAGAAACCATTGATCAGGGAGCCAAATGGGTTAACCAAAATGCGGGTAACCTATGGGACGACATTGTCTTCACCACCAAGGAAGCTGTGCGTGGTGTGGGTGATTGGTGGCGCTCGATTGACTGGCCATTTTAAGCTAGATAGTTAGAGAAAGCAGGGGCCTCGGTCCTTGCTTTTTACTGGCTAGGGGGATAAAATAGAAAATGAGTTTTGTGTCCTAAATTCTATGATGCGCTTGTCTTATTAGGTCCCTCTGCAGGCCTATTTATTAGCTTAATGAATCCAAAATTTTGAAGTTGAAGGAGTCTCTTTATGACCTTACGAAGTAAATTAGCGACCGGAGTAGGTCGCTTAACCCGCTGGGCTCTCACGACCTTTACCAGTGGTGGTTCTAGCCTGCCAGGTAAACTGGCCCTAGCCCTAGATCCAAATCTTCTAGCCGAGTTGGCAAAGAACTATGATGTCGTCATTATTACTGGTACTAACGGTAAGACCTTAACGACAGCACTAACGGTGCACGCCTTAGCTCAGTCTTACGACCACATCCTGACTAATCCAACAGGTTCTAATATGAAGCAAGGGATTGTGTCCACCTTCCTGTCTGCGCCTGCCTTACCTAAAGGGCAACGAGGTGAGCTGTTCTGGAAGTCGATGAGGGCTCCCTTTAAACACGTGGTTAAGGCACTAGCTCCTAAGGCTTTTGTCCACACCAACGTCTTTCGAGATCAAATGGACCGCTATGGCGAAATCTATACTATTTATAAACTCATGGCGGACGCTGCTAAGCAAGTGCCAGAAGCGACTGTGATTGCCAATGGAGACTCTCCTCTATTTAATTCAGTGGCTTTGCCTAATCCTCGAGTATACTTCGGTTTTGATCATGAAGAGGGACCACGAGGTAACGCCTCACTATAATACGGATGGTATTCTCTGCCCAGAATGCCAGCATATCCTTCGCTATCACAGCAATACTTATGCCAACTTAGGGAAATACTATTGCCCGCATTGTGGCTTCAAACGTCCAGATTTAAATTATCGCGTGACGGCTCTGGAAGAATTAGCGCTGACCTCATTCGCGTTTTGCCATTGAAGGACATGAATACGCTATTCCAGTAGCAGGGCTCTATAATATCTATAATGCCTTAGCAGCCTATAGTGTGGCTCGTGAATTTGGTGTATCTCCTGAGGCCATTGAAGCTGGCTTTAATCAAGCAGAGCGGGTGTTCGGCCGTCAAGAGTTCTTCCAGGTAGGGGATAAGAAAGTTTTGCTTAACTTGGTTAAGAATCCAGTCGGATTGGATCAGGTCTTAGCGCTTATTAAATTAGATCCTGAGCCTTATAATTTAGTGGCTATTCTCAATAACCGCTATGCAGATGGGACAGACGTCAGCTGGATTTGGGATGGTCATTATGAACAGATGGTTGATTTCCCAATCCAAGAAGTCTATACAGCAGGGATGCGTGTTAAGGATATGACCAAGCGCCTCGAGGTAGCAGGCCTAGACTCAGATCGCATTCATGAGTTGGCTAGCCTTGAGGAGGTTGTTGCGGCTATCGAAGCGAGCACGACGCCACATATTCATATTTTGGCTACCTATACTGCCATGCTAGATTTACGTAAATTATTAGTAGCCAAAGGCTATCTGAAACAATAAAATGGGAGGGCTAGATTGAATGAAAACTTTACGAATCTGCCATCTCTATGGCAATCTCTTGAATACCTATGGAGATAACGGAAATCTCCTCATGCTGCAATATCATGCCAAACAGGCCGGCTACCAAGTAGAAACGAATTTGGTGAGTCTAGGTGATGACTTTAAGGCGGATGACTATGATATCGTCTTTATTGGCGGTGGGCAGGATTACGAGCAGGGGATTATTGCGCGCGATATTGGCCGTCTAAAGGATGAATTAGAGCGTTATATTGAATCAGATGGCGTCTTGCTCGCCATTTGTGGTGGTTTCCAATTTTTGGGTCAATACTATATGACAGCAGAAGGACAGAAAATTGAATGTCTAGGTATTTTTCCACATAAGACAGAGCGTCAGGAAGGCACTCGTTTCATCGGCGACATTGAAATCTACGACGAAGTCAATCAAGTGACTTATTGTGGTTTTGAGAACCATAATGGAGTGACCACTCTAGGCCCTGATCAAGCCCCTTTAGGTCGTGTAGTGACTGGGCATGGGAACAACGGTCAAGATAAAACCGAAGGTATGCACTATCGCAATACTTATGCTAGCTATTTCCACGGCCCGCTTTTAGTACGGAATGAAGGTTTAGCGAAACATTTGGTGGCATTGGCTATTGCCAATCATGAAGCTAAGAAGGCGTCTAAAGCCTAAAGGATTAAAAAGAGACTAGTAGCCTAGTCTCTTTTCTTGTGCCTTAAGTAAGAGGTGACGGCTGATTTCTGCAGAAATTTCACAAACGCAATCTCAGGATGTAGGCGATTAAATGAGAAGTTCGTGATAACTATTTACTAGCTTTGACTTCTTAGGTTGTTCATCTGAGGATTATTTTCAGAAAAATGAAAAACTACCTTGCAATAAGATTAGAAATACGTTAAAATTATGGCATCCTAAAAAGAAACGAGGTATCTCTATGACGAATGAAAAGACCAAATCGTCTGCCTATAATTTTATAAACAATGTATTGAATGGGACAGCCATTGCTATCGTAGTAGCTTTGATTCCTAATGCAGTCTTGAAGGCGGCGCTCACAGCCCTTCAGAGCAATTACCCTGCTATTAAGCCATATTTAGTGGACTACTTAAATATTATTACCATCTTCCAGTTCTTCATTCCTGTTATGGCCGGGTTCTTGATTGCACATCAATTCAATATGAAGCCAATGCAGATGATTGCGGTCGGTGGAGCTACCTTTATCGGGTCTGGTGCTTGGAAGGCAGTTGAAGCAACCATCGGTGACAAGACAGGTCAAATCTTCCAACTTGCTGGGACTGGGGACTTAATTAATGCCATGGTAACGGCAGCCCTTGCGGTAGCGGTTATCCAGTTAGTGGGCCACCATTTTGGTGCCTTAGAAATTATCCTCTTACCAATCGTGGTGGGTTCCGGAGTCGGTTTACTTGGTTACAAGCTCCTACCTTATGTTAAACAAGTGACAGATACGATTGGTCACTAATTGAAACCTTCGTACAATATCAACCATTCGTAATGAGTATCTTAATTTGTATGTCTTTTGCTATCTTAATCTTAACCCCAATTTCAACCGTCGCAATTGGTTTAGCTATTTCATTGACTGGTCTATCAGCTGGTGCAGCCTCTATGGGGGTTGGGACTACCGCTCTATACTTAGTATGGGCAACTTATAAAAAGAATAAACCAGGTGTTCCAACAGCGATTGCTTTGGGGGCTATAAAAATGATGATGCCTAACTATCTGACTCATCCAATTATGTCAGCCGGGCTGCTCTTATCTTCAGCTATTACAGCTGTTTTGGTTCCAGTCTTTTAACTTGACAGGGACACCAAACCTCTGGTTTCAGTTTAGTTGGTTTAGTTGGCCCAATCGCTTCCTTACCAAGTTTAGGAAATAACTTCTTGCTCATGCTCCTCATCTGGGTGGCTGTGCCAGCGGTGGTAACTTTCCTAGTTCACTTCCTCTTCACCAAAGTCTTGAAACTCTATGATGAAGAAATTTTCGTATTCAAAGGTTCTAACTAATCTCATTATTATATTGGAGGAATGAACTATGACAACACCAGAACAAATGGATTGGAATAACTTAGGTTTTGGCTATACTGATACGGGCAAACGTTATCGGGCTTACTACCGCAATGGTGCTTGGGAAAAGGGCGGCATTACTGAAGATGCCACCATTACTATGAGTGAAGCGGCTAACGTTTTACACTATGGTCAAACATGCTTTGAAGGTTTGAAGGCTTATCGCACCAAATCTGGTGAAATTAACCTTTTCCGCGTTGATCAAAATGCGGCGCGTATGCGCCGATCTGCTGAGCGTCTCTTGATGCCGGCCTACCCAGAGGATTGGTTTGTTGAAGCAGTTAAAGAAGTGGTAGCAGCCAATGCGGATTGGGTGCCGCCTTATGAATCAGGTGCGACACTTTATATCCGTCCTTTCCTCATCGGGTTGGGTGCATCCATTGGAGTTTCACCTGCTGATGAATACCTCTTCGGTATTTATGTATCTCCTGTAGGTGCCTACTTCAAGGGTGGATTAACTCCAAGTAACTTTGTTGTATCGGATTATGACCGTGCTGCACCTCAAGGGACTGGGGCTGCTAAGGTAGCAGGTAACTATGCTGCCAGCCTCTATCCAGGTAAGAAGGCTAAATTAGATGGATATACTGATGCCATCTATTTGGACCCAGCAACCAAGACTAAGATCGAGGAAGTTGGGGCAGCTTACTTCTTCGGGATTACCAAGGATAACAAATTTGTTACGCCATTATCTCCTTCTATCTTGCCATCTATTACCAAGTATTCACTCTTATACTTAGCCAAAGAACGCTTGGGCTTGGAAGTTGAAGAAGGCGATGTTTATGTTGATCAGTTAGATCAATACGTAGAAGCTGGCGCTTGTGGGACGGCTGCTGTTATCAGCCCAGTTGGCTCAATCACAGTTGGTGATAAGAAGTATGTCTTCCATTCTGAAACAGAAGTAGGGCCAATCACTAAACGTCTATATGATGAATTGGTGGGCATCCAATATGGGGATGTAGAAGCACCAGAAGGTTGGATTCAAAAAGTGCCGGTTAAATAATCAGGCTTGAAAGGGCAGGAACTCAAGTTCCTGCCTTTTTGTATTGGAAAAATTATAGGATAGGACGGCTAGAATTTTGGCCTGAGCATCGCTAGGCTAAGCTTGCTTGCTTTGCTGATTCTTTGATTGACTATTGAGCTCTTTTCCCTTATCATTACTAGTTGGGACAGTGAAATTTGCGCTTAAAAATACCCAAGAAAGGATGCTTAGCGTGGCACAGTTTTATTTTAAGTATGGCGCCATGAATAGTGGGAAATCGATTGAGATTATTAAGGTGGCCCATAACTACGAAGAACAAAATAAACCGGTTGAACTTTTTACCAGTGCCATTGATACGCGCGTTGATGTAGGAATTGTCAATAGTCGGGCAGGTTTCCAACGCCAAGCCACGCCTATTACAGAGGACATGGACCTATTTGAGACCATTAAGGATTTGACGCCTAAGCGTTACTGCATCTTAATTGACGAATCGCAATTTCTCAGCAAAGAACACATTTTGCAGCTAGCGCGAGTAGTGGATGAGCTTGATATTCAGTCATGTGCTTTGGCCTTAAAAGTGACTTTACCAATGAACTTTTTGAAGGGTCAAAAATATCTCTTTGCTCTACGCTGATAAGATTGAAGAAATTAAAACCATCTGTTGGTTCTGCCACCGCAAGGCCATAATGAATTTGCCGGATTTCAGATGGCAAAGCCTGTTTATCAAAGGTGAACAAATTCAAATCGGAGGCAACGAGTCTTACTAGCCCGGTTTGCCGTCGCTGTTACAAGAATCCCGGATTAATTAAGTAAAGGAGACCACTATGTTTTGAACAATTGGATGCCCTCATTTTTCGTTTTGAGGAGTTACGAATTACTCAGTGATCAGAAGTCATCTCGGACTCCAAACGTTTGCGGGGAACTGACTATTGAAGAATCGGACCTGAGCCCTAAGGTAGCAAGATCAAACGCTACAAGCAGGTCCAACAAGAAATTAAAGATACCGAAGATATGCTAGGTGAAGGCTTAGACGCTGATATAGCTGAATTGGCTAAAATGGAATTGGCAGAATTAAAGGCTGAAAAACCTCGTCTAGAAGAAGAAATTAAAGTCATGATGTTGCCTGAAGATCCAAATGATGGCAAAAATATTATCATGGAAATCCGTGGTGCAGCGGGTGGGATGAGCCGCAACTCTTTGCCAGTGACCTACTCAATATGTATACGCGATACGCGTGACAGTCAAGGTTGGAAGGTTGAAGTCTTAGATGCTAATATTACCGGTATCGGAGGCTATAAGGAAGTCAGCCTCATGATTACAGGGCATAAGGTTTATAGCAAGCTTAAATTCGAAAACGGGGCTCACCGTGTTCAACGGGTACGAGACGGAATCTCAAGGCCGCGTGCACACCTCTACCGCAACCGTAGTCGTGATGCCTGAGGCAGAAGAAGTCGACTTAGACCTCAAGGATGCCGATATCCGGGTGAATATCTACCATGCCAGTGGGGCCGGCGGTCAGCACGTTAACAAGACTGCTCTGCTGTTCGCTTGACTCACTTACCAGCTGGGGTGGTCGTTGCGATGCAAGATGAGCGAACCAGCTTAAGAACCGGGAGAAGGCAATGAAGGTCTTGCGTGCTCGTGTCTATGATATGCTCCAATCAGAAGCTCAGGCAGAATATGATTCTAACCGTAAATTAGCTGTCGGTACTGGTGACCGTTCTGAACGGATTCGGACCTACAACTACCCACAAAACCGGGTAACAGACCACCGCATTGGCTTAACTATTCCAACAACTCGATGCCATTATGTCGGGGAAATTAGATGAAATTATCGACAGGGTTAGTTCTGTTTGATCAAACCCAAAAATTGGAGAGACTAAATAGCCCTCAAATCTAATACTAAGCTGGCTGAAGTACTCAAAAGTGCTTCAGTTTTTGAGAGAAAGAGGGTTTGATGGTACCCTAGCCCAGTCTTATTGGTTGCGTAGTCTTTGATTGGACTTTAACGGACTTGGTCGAGACAGCTTCATCGGTTCCTAACCAGGAGGTCTATGAGGCCTTTCAAGAGGTTTTTAAATCGCCTAGTGACAGCATGAGCCCTTGCAGTATATTTTGGGTTATGAGAGACTTTGATGGTCACCGTTTAAGGTGACACCTGCCGTCTTAATTCCCCGAGAAGATACAGCGGGCATCTTTAGATTTAGCGGCCACCTGGTTAGAAAAAGCATCCAGATGCTAGTCAAGCTCTGGATTTAGGACGGGATCTGGTATTCTAGCTATTAGCTGGCTTTGCGCCATCCGCAACTTCAATTGACCGCGGGCGATTTATCGCCTGACTATAACTATTGCCGAAAATGGCATAAATCTTCAGGCCACTAGTGGATTGGCTAGTAACGGATGTTCGTCAAAGGTTTGCCTCGAGATAGAGCTTATGATTTAGTAGTATCAAATCCTCCTTATATTAGTGGACAAATTAGATTTAATGGATGAGTCAGTTCAAACGTTATGAGCCATCTATGGCATTGTTTGCTGAGCAAGAGGCTGGCTTTCTATCGCCAACTGGCGAAAGCAAATTGGGTCCTATCTCAAGCCGAGTGCTTGCTTGATTCTACAGATTTGGTTCCGACAAGGTCAGACGGTCGTGACATTTTTCAGTCAAGCCTTCCCACAAGCCAAGGTTAGTTGCTATCAAGATTTGAATAGCTGAGACCGCTATGTCCAAGTAGAGATTAATAGATGAAAGAGATGACCGCCTAAAATGTTAACCAAGAAATTTCGTTTGGGAGAATTGGATGAAAAGGCCGCTCTCTTAAGAAGAGTGAGCTAGTCGCCTTTCCCACCGAGACAGTTTATGGTTTGAGCGCCATCGCAACTAAAGAACAAGCAGTACTAAGGTCTTTCAAGCAAGGTCACGTCCCTAGTGATAACCCACTCTATTGTTCATGTCAAGGATGCTAACAAGTCTTTGACTATGCGGCCGCGGTTCCTGATCAGCCAAAGAGCTAATGGAACGCTTTTTGGCCAGGCCCTTTAACCATTATTCTGCCTGTTAAGCCTGGTGTTTTTCCGGCAAACGTTAATAATGGCCAAGAAGACAGTTGCTTTCCGCATGCCTAACCAGCATTCGGCTCACGTCCCAATCGACCTTGGTGGGGATGCCGCTAGTTGGGCCAAGCGCACTTATCGGGCAAACCTGGTCAACAAGCGTCGACCATGTCATGCAGGATTTTGATGGAGTCATCGCTGGCATGTGGCTGAGCGATACGGATCAAGCCCAGATCAATTGAGAGTCGACGGATCCCTATGTCGAGACCGTTTAGTCATTCTACGGCCGGTGCATATCACCCAATCCATGTTGAAAGCAAGTATGTCCAAAGGTTCAAGAATTTTCAGTAGCAGAGCAATTAGCTGCTCCTCAGCTCAATCACCAGGCGTTACTATCGCCATTATAGCCCTAAACAAGCTGTGTATTTTGTTTGAGTCTTCTGAAGATCTCGCTAACCTTTCATGCAAAGCTAGTTGCTAAAGGAGGAAGAGTCGGTTTGTTGGCAGATGAGTCTATCATCCAGGCCTTAGGTCATCAGAAGTCCAGTTGTGGCGACCTACTCTTTTGAGGTCAGCCTAATGATGCGAGACAGTGCGCCGTCAACTATATGCCGGCATACGGGCCGAGCGAGTGATTGTGACTGGTTTAGCTCAAGCAATCTAGAATCAGAAAAATATCATGCCTATATGAATCGCTGAACAGAAGCAGCCACAAGTATATTATAATAATGAAAGCAGAACATAGGTTGGCGGAGTCAACCAAGAAGGAGGTTACTGTGACTGAGAGATTACATGATGCCTTGGTTTTTGATACTATTGAACGTGAAGAACGGCGACAATTAGAAGGAATTGAATTGATTGCCTCAGAGAAACTTTGTTTCACCTGCAGTCCTTAAGGCCTGCAGGGAGTGTCTTAACCAACAAAGTATGCCGACGAAGGCTATCAGGTCGACGCTATTATGGTGGCTGTGAATACATTGATGTCATTGAACAAGCAGCGATTGATCGAGCGAAAAAGAACTTTTGGTGCGGGAATACGCCAATGTCAACCCTCCGGTTCATCTGCCAACCTTGCTGTTTATCGGCTTTCCTTAATGTAGGCGATCGTGTCTTGGGTATGGACTATCACAAAATTGGCCACTTAACTCATGGTTCGCCTGTTAATTTCTCATGAGTCTTATGAGATGCATGCTTATGGTGTAGACCCTGTCACTGAATTGATTGATTATCAAGCATAGAAGCTCGAGCTGAGAGCTGTCAAACCTAAGATGATTATTGCAGGGCATCACTTATTCTCGGACCATTGACTTTGAACGTATTGGTCAAATTGCTACGAAAGTGAGCTATCTGCTTTGTGGATATGGCCCATATTGCTGCTTGGTTGCGGCAGGCTCATCTAACCCAGTGCCTTATGCGGATGTGGTAACAACGACGACCCATAAAACCTTACGGGGCCCTCGTGGTGGCTTGATTTTAGCTAAAAGGCCCAGTATGCTAAACAACTCAATATACATCTTCCAGGTATTCAAGGGGACCTCTGGAGCATGTGGTAGCTAAAGGCTGTTGCACCTCTTGACCTTGCAACAAGTTTTTAAGACTTGTAGCAGCGCAGGTGATTAGAATGCTCAAGCCATGGTGGAGGTTTTCTCTTAGAAAGTCCTCTGCGTAGTCGTATCTGGTGGGACGGATAACCACCTCTTCAATCTTGATGTAGCACCACTGGGTGTGACAGGAAAAGAGCACAAAACGTTTTAGATCAGGTAGGGATTACCGTTAACAAAGTCGATTCCTAACGACAGCCGTTCTTCAGTGATCCAAGTGGTATTCGAATGGGACATCTGCTGCTACAACGCGTGGCATGAAAGAAGCGCAAGCTCAGACTGTTGCCCGTCTGATTCTCAAGACTTTAACAGCTTCTGACGACCAATTGGCAGCTATGCGCCAAGAAGTCAAGAACTCGTTGCAGGCTTACCACTTTCATCAAGCTTAATTTGATTGACTCAGAAAGGAGAGCTATGATGGCAAAACTGCGTAGTAATTAACCACCATTGATTCAGCACAAACTAACCATTATTCGTGACCAACACACACCTCTACTAAGGCTCGCGAGTAACCAACGAAATCTCTATGTTATAAACACATGAGATTACACGTGATTTACCAGTAGAGATGTGGTTATCGAAACGCATTGGTTGAGACCACCAGAAAGCGGGATTGCGGGAAGAAAATGGCGATTATTCCAATCCTAAAGACTGGCTTGGGGCATGGTCGATGGGATTTTTGGACTTAGTGCCTGCTGCAGTGTGGGGCATATTGGTCTCTATCGACCACGAAACCTAGAGCCAATTGAGTACTTTGCTGGGTTACCGCAAAGATATTCAAGAACGTCAGTCTTTGTTGTGGATCCAATGTTAGCGACAGGTGGTTCCAGCTATTGCTGCGCTAGACCTTCTGATGAAAAAGTATGGCGTCAAGCCGAAAATATCACTCTTTTCTTGTTTAGTTGCTGCACCAGAAGGGGTAGCAGCATTACAGCGCGCATCCAAGATGTGGATGCTCATATGGCGGCGCTGGATGAACGCCTCAATGAGCACGGCTACATCTTGCCAGGGCTTGGAGATGCAGGTGACCGTATTTTGGTACTAAATAAGCAAGAAAGGCTAGGAGAGAGATTTCCTGGCCTGTTGTTATGACATTTGTTACGCGTTACGAACATTTGAGGAGCAAGAGAATTGGCTCTTTTCATACTTTAGTACTTTGTATTCATTTAAAATACCATGATATTCTAATTTATATTTAATAATTACGTTGAGGTGAAACTATGAGATTACTTGATGATGTCCCATTTTCCTAAAACCTCCAGAATTTCGCGATTCGACTCAAAAGAGCGTGGTGTGAATGTCTTGAGATTGGCACAGAGCCCTGTAATGACTGGCTCTCACCAGAGTTACGTGAAAGACCCTCATCAGACATACCGTGTTGATGATATGGAAACCTTGATGAAGGAAGGCAGTAGCCTTTCTTTAATTTATAAAGCGACGTGCCCAATCGATCGTTTGGAATCTAACAATGAGTACTGGTTAGAGTTAGATGCTGCCTACGCGCAGCACCAACGTAACTGCAGGGTTAAGCCTCTGTGATTTAGAAAACCAAGTACAAGTCAAAAATGAAGAAAGTGTTTGAGAAAGCTGGCGTTTCCAGTGGTGCCAGGTTATCTAATCAAGAATGAGAGTCAGCTCAATAAAGCCTTTGAAAGAGAAACCGGCTCACCTGCAGCTATTGCAAAACCTGATGACCGCCCAGAGGTAGGGACTGCAGCAACCTATCGACGCAGACCAAAGATAGATGTCGCGACCTTCTTGTCCGAGTGGGGACCAATCCGCACCTTTATTTTGTGGAACCACCGCCTCTTTCGATGCGAGAACTCGGCACATTTGACGGTTTGAAGTGGATGAAAATGGCCAGATTGTCTTTTTCAACAAGTTTTGTTTATCTCACCAACCTTATAGAACTGATTGAGTGCCAGTGCGATTACACCAACATTGTCCAAAAGGAGGCCAGAGCCCAGGTTGGCCGATACATGGCCAGGCAATGCAGTGAGCTGCTCGGGATGAAGAACGCTTCTTCCATATCGAATTCTTCCGTCGTAAAAGGAGACTATGCAGCCATCGAATATAATAACCGCTTAGCTGGAGGCTATTACAATCGATTCTATAACTTATGCTTTGATTGTTAGACCTCTACGCTATCTATGCCGATATCGTAACCAGAAGGTTAGAAGAGGCAACGCTGCGATCGACATGCAGGCGGGCATCTCACGACGGGACGAGTTGGCACACGCGCAATACGTTGATGAGATCCGGGCAAGATACGGTAGACCGTCGTCAAAATGATTGATCAGCATGCCAGATGCTTTTTCTCGCCATTATGAATGAGTTTCTAGTCGTTCTGCGGATACGCAAAGAAGAAGTTGAAGAAGACTAAGTCAATATGTACACAAGAAACAAGGAGGACAATCACTAATGCACGTAGAATATGGATTTAAGTCACTGGAGTGGTCGACTCAATCGCGAAATGCCTCTCAACCGCGACGGTCATGCCGGATTGCACCGATTGTGGTCTTTCCCGTCATCTGGCGGAACCCATAATGAATATGCCGACTTTGGCATGATTGATGCCTGTCGCGACTCTGTGAGGCAGGACGCGTCCAATGTTTTCACCTTAGCTAGCGTTGACGAGTGAAAGCTGGTTGGCCGACTGGAAAATACCCACACGATCGGGCAGAAAATGCATCGGGCTTTATGAAGCGTTATGTCATTAGCGGCTAGTCACTTTGCAATAAGCCATAAAGACAGGCTGGTTTGATCCAGCGGTGACGACAGGAGTGCGAGTATGGGGGCCTACCATGCGCTCAACGCTCTCCTCCAGCATCCAGATGTTTTCCGTGAGTGAATGCCTGAGTGGGGTCTATGATGCACGTTTCTTTGTAGGGGAATGTGTGATGATGAGGCAATCAGTCTAATTCGCCAGGTGATTATGTCTTCTCAACGACATGATCCTTGGTTCCTGAATCAATACCGTCAATCCAATATTATTGTCTGTACCTCGGGCATGTGGCCTTGGGAGCATGATGGTTTCACCATCCTTCTATAAGGGTGAAAGAGGCCTTAGAAATGAAGGGAGTACTGCTTGGTCTGACGAGTGCGGCGATGAAGCATGACTGGCCATGGTGGCATGCTAAATGCCATATTTCTCGAGTCGTTTAGGTTTATAAGATAAATGAGTGCTAGCGTTTCCTAGCATCAAGTATCTCATTCCCATAATAGTTTGGCTGATCAATCTGTTCGATTTTGGAAAGGAAAGATAAAACAGCTAGAATGCAGAGGTAAATCAATGAAAAGATAGATGGCGCTTTCATGTAAATAGTACAGAAGCAAGTGATCGAAAATGGATCAGGTCAGAAAATCAGATCATGAAAATAATAATCTTCATAAAAACACTTTGAAAAATATTTTCTTTGGTGTATAATGAAAGCGTAATCAGTTGGAAAGAGCAGAAAGAGAGGTGACCATTGGATGAATTATTTGTGCTTTGATATCAAGTGGACTCTATTAAATATGGTCTTTCACGAAAGTAAGCGCTAGGCCAGACTCAGGAAGGTCAAAACCATACACCAGTATTCTAACCAGATATTGCAACAAGTTCTTCGATTACAAAGCAGGTTCAATCCCAGAAAGTTTATCAAGTGGCGATTTCAACTCGCTGGAGTGGTTGATTCTCGTGACGGGTCTATACGATTTGCAGGACCCACTATCCCAGGTTATACGGGACGCCACTGGAAAGCCGAAGTGAAGCGCTCACCGTCTGCCTTGCTATGTGGTAAATGATGAACGCAGCTTGTTTATGAATACTGGCAAGTCAGTCGAACAGGCCAGCCACCCAAGTCCATGATAGCGTTTTACGATTGGTACAGGTGTAGGGGGAGCCATTGTTGATGGACAACTGGTGTGAGCGACATGGTTGGAGAGGTTGGCTACTTGCCTGGGCGTGCGCTTCAGGATTAGCCTCAACAACTGCGTGTTGTTAGAACAGGCGGCTCAAGCGACAGGGTGAAAATCTCAGGGGAAGCTTTGATCTGCTTGGAAGCAACTGAGACCAGTCTTAAGCCAAGTACTGGACCAATTTCTAAATCATTTAGCCACCGGACTTTTATCAGCGATTTATCTATCGAATCCAGAAGTCCTGTCCAGGGGGAATTCTAGCACGTGCTGATCTCATTATGCCACGCCTAATGGCAATCTTGGACCAACGTGTGATTGATCCTCGCTTCCTCACAACAGAGATTCGACCAGCCCAGTCAGGTAACGATGCTGGGATGTTAGGTGCTATCTCAACCCATTAAGCTAACTCAATATGATGCGATCCCATGGAGTATTAGAGTTGTCTGAAGCCAACTTCGTTCATCTATCACCAAAGGAACAGCTCCTTGCAACCTTATATTATGAAGAAAGTCCCTACTACTAACATTACCATTACAGATGGCCAAAGAAACAGGGTGTTTCAGCCAACCATTACGCTTTTTGTCGTAAAGTAGGTTGTGAGAGCTTTGTCGATTTGAAAAGCAACTGCAAGCCAGTGAAGGAGTCATGCAAGCAATCACCAGAAACATGATATGTTCGATACGGTTAGTGAATTCTATAACCGTACTCATTCAACGAACGTCAGACATTACAATCAGAATATCGTACCCGCCAGCCAATCTCAAGCTCCTCTCAGGTCACAACCGAATCATGGTGCGGATGGGATCCCTCGGGCTAACGGCTCGGGACGCTATCTGCCTGCTCACGTATGGGATCACATGCACCACGAGCGAGACGGACTCGCATATGATGATTATCTCCAGTACGGTGACACGTTCCAGTGACGTGGTAATTCGCCATTAGTACTGGTGAAACAAAGGATGTGATTGATGCTTTTAGGCAATGCCACAGCAAATGGCGCCATTTTTGAGCTAATAACTCAGGCATGAAGGGAAGTAGTTTGGCTAAGCTGGCCGATGAGACCCTTCTGGAAGGCCATACAGCCGGTTTGTCAATAGTGAGTCGTCATCATACGCAGTTACCACTTTTCTTTCCTCATCGACGCCATAACCCTGATGATGCTAGAAGAACCCTGTCTTTCAGTCAGAAATATGCAGAAGACGATTCAAGAAATTACATCTCATCACCAAAATTACAAATGGGGAACCAACATGAAATTATCAAAAGCTTTTTGCAGCATGCCTTTATCTTGTGGGATTTTATTAAACACAGTTGTGAGCAGCGGTACCAGCCTGATGTGCGTGCTGGAAGAGACAGCAACCATCACACTGGAACTTCCCTAACTTTACTGCCAGCTGACTCAGAGTTTCAAGACTTCTGAAGAATACGATGCACCTCTGATTAAAGCCTCCTAGTTAAGCTACACCCAGGCACCAAAGTAGAATACCAAAAGATCGACTTCCCCAGACGGTCCAGACAAATTGACAGCAATCCAATCTAAGACCAACCCTGACGTAATTTCCATGATGCACCAGGTCGTCGTCATCGACTGGGCAAGCAAGGGTTATTTGGCACCATCTCGAAAGATCGCTGACACACTCAAAATTAAATGAATCAGCTGTTAAGGCTACCCCTTTCGAAAACGAATTGTAGCCCTAGCACTCAAGGGATTGCGCCATTCTCTGATGGCAGCTAACACTAAGTTGACTGACAAGTCAGGCGTGACAGACCTCTCGCCATTCGAAAAAGAAGGCCGTCACTGGACGCCTGAAGAATCTCCAAAATTCTTAGAAGTTGTTCATGAGACAAAGACTCTAATTCCAACCGTTACTTACAAGCAGTTCTGCGTAGCGGTGACCAAGGTCACGTGCCTTTGTCTTCTAACCTATACGGTTCATGGATTACGAACGATGAAGCAACATAACACACCATCACTGACGAAAATCGGGGTAAAAAGCCCTTTCAATGGATTCGCGAACAAGCGCCTAATAGTCAGGTATTATCGGCCAAGGGCCGCCTTTTAGAGCAAAAGATGCTTTGAATACTTCAAGTCTGGTAAGTCTCCATTAAGCTATCTTTGGCAAGCCCAGGTCTCTACGCACACTGGAAATCCGTAGAAGACTTAAACGTTCGCTTCTCACCATTCCCACGCTAACAAATCACCCAAGTGGGCGAATACTTAGAAGCAGGTCCCGCAGTCTTCGATAACGGTGACGACAAGCAGATAGAAGCCGCTTCAAAAATTTGTAGACTTCATGATCAACGACCCAGAATGGGGACTTGCACCTTGAAGGCAACTCGGTAACTTCTCTTCTGCTCAAAAAGGCGTGAAAGCGCTCTATGACAACTGAAGAGTTGAAGCTTTGCTGAAGGCTTGTCAGATCACTTGCGCTTACTACAACACCTGTATTCCAGGTTACGCCAAATGCGACCACTTTGGTTCCCAATGCTCCAAGGGTATTGTCTGGGCCAAGGTGATGTAAAAGAATTAGTGACAGCTACGTAGAACAAGCGCAAGCAACCATCGAAGAAGCAAATAAGCCACCACCAATCTGGAATTCAGAGAGTGCGATTTCATCGATGAAATCTAGCGCCACCCGGACCAGCAGGTTCTCGCGTGCGACTCAATATAAACATCCTACTCCCAAGCGCCTGCAATATTTTGGACTTAGCGGGAGTTTGGGGAGTAGTCGCTTTAGTAGATCGCGACCTAGGGTGGCTGATTTGTCCCTTTTATTATGAATTATTCTCTCGAAAGGAGACCTCTATGTTAGCCAAATTAAGAAGTAGGTACGACTTAGCGCCTACCTGTTTCATTGCACCCGCTATGGCCTTCTTCCTGACTCTTCGTACTCTCATCCAATGTTACGCGGGATTTCACGTCCTTGCTCAAGCATAGAGGGCGGAGCAGCTAGCCAGGCTTAGACAACTGCTACTAAGCTCTGTAGGCGACCAGACTTTTATCAAGTCCTTGGCTAACACGATATCGTAGCGATTGCACCACATCGCAGTAGTCCTATCACTCTTCATCGCCATCAATATCTATAACAAATCAGCTCATGTACGCAGCTTCTTCCGGTATGTTTTCTACTTGCCACCAGTATCCTCAGTTGTTTCGATTACAGTGGTATGGGTTGTGATTTATAACCCAGACTTCTGGGATTCTCAACTATATTCCATCCATGCATGTCATTGAAGGTAATGTCCACGGTTAGGAAACGCCTCTACCGCAATTTATGCAGTCATCATTGCTGTCTCTGATTACGACCAAGTATTGGTCAGCCGATTATTCTCTTCTCTATATTGCAGCTTTTAGGGAACGTTCCAGTGGAACTGCTCGAGTCTCGCAAAGATTGACGGCGCCAACAACTGGACTCATCTTTCAAAACATTATTTCGGCCATTTGATTATGCCAACGACCCTTATATCGTGGGTGACGACCACCATCAACAGTTTCAAATCTTTGCCTTTAATCCAATTGATGACTCCCTGAGTGGTCCTAACTCATGCGACAAGCACTATCACGTGCTCAAGTCTACGATGATGATAAACAGCAATCCTTTTGGCCAAGCTCTGCATGAGTCGCAGCTAGCCTCGATTATTGCTTTAATCTCGGCTGTTCACTACATACATTAACCGCGATATTGATTAGAAGAGGTGACGATTTAACATGGAATTCAAAAATCCGGTCTCTACAACATTATTTCCTTCACATTGTTGGCATTCTCGACCATTTTCTTCATCTTCCCATTCTATTGGATTGCACAGTGCCTTTAAGTTGTTCAAGACGTCGCCATTACATCCCGCCAGAATGGTCCTCGATGAGCCCAACTAGATAACTTCAAACGCTCCTAGTGCCGTTGACTGCACGTTGGTTCTTCAACTCTGTATTCGTTTCTGGTGGTAACAACCATCTTGGTTCGCATCGACGGCTTCCTTTAGTCAGGCTAAGTGCCTTAGCCAAGAAACGGTTTCAGGCGCTGGCTTACTTCGCCGTATTTATCGCGGCCATGGCCTCAAGCCAAAACAAGTTATCTTTGATTCCTTTGCTTTCAATTGATTACGGATCTCAAGCTCGAAGGATACCTACCGCGCCTTGATTTTGCTGGCTGTCGGTTGGCTCCTTCGGGATCTTTCCTCATGAAGCAATTCTCCCACTCTGGTACCCGATTCTCTCTTAGAATCTGCAGACATTGGACGGATGTGGTGAAATCAAGAAATTTCGTCAATATCGTCTTACCAATTGTTAAACCAGGTATTGGTGCCTGGCTATCTTCTACACCTTCATTTCCTCTTGAATGACTATTTCACTCAATTGGTATCTCACTAACTCAGGAAAACAATGAAGACTTTCGCCTTTTAGGTTTGGCGTCGTCTATGGCTCAATCTGCTGAGTCTCTCACTCAATCTATGTCTCATCGTCGGCGCGCTCTTGGCTTCCTTGCCAATGAGATTATTGTCTTCCTGATGTTCCAGCTTTTCGCACGCTGTATTACGGTCGGGCGGTGAAAGGACAGTGGAGCTACAATGCATCCAACGATTAGAAACGATTGACAGGAAAACTGATTATTTCCTGTCAGGCTTTGACTGCGAAACCAGTCTCTACCGAGAAGAGGGGTGGAGTCATGGTGCTCATGGCACAAAGGTTGCAACATTGAGGCTGGAGCTGTCGGTATCCGAGCCCAAGGGTTACAGATATCGCCCAGGATTGGCGAAGCCTCTGATGCCAGTGGACGGGATTATTAAGTTGACGCTTTATCCAGGCTATGGTTCCTACATTACCGCTGCTACCATGAAAAGAAGTGGATGAGTTAGTCAGCAGTTACCCTGATATTATTGCCTCAGATGCTACCTTACGTGAGCGGGCCGAGACTCTCCGATGAGTTCATCGCTCAAATCAAGGCCGACACCTCGAATCAACTGCTGATGGCCGATATTTCCACTTTCTGGAAGAGGGACTGCATCGCTGAACGTCGCTAGGTTTTGACTTGATCAGACACCATGAATGGGTATACAAGCCTTGTATACGGAAGGCCAAAACCACCGCCCTAACTTTGAGCTAATGAAAAGCCTTAGGTGGAACAAACCCATACTCCAATCGTGGCTGAAGGTAAGATCTCATACACCAGAAGACCTAGCAACAGCCTTCGCCCAAGGGATTCATTACTGCTGCTGTAGGTGGCGCTATTACGCGACCACGAGAATTGCTAAACGCTTCGTTAGCGTAGTGCAACCAAAAGAAAAGCGAGAAAGAGAAAGGAGTGCCTGATATGACCTCGAGCAACCGATTATTGGTTGCTCTTCAAGGAATCTTCTTCATGGGTCTCATGGTCTTGGCAACCTACCTGATTAACCGAGTAGCCAAGCGTTACCATACTGGCGCCACTACATTATCAATGCGGTAGCCATTATTATTCTCAAGATGGTCGCTCAAAACAGTTTCCCACGCAGACATGATCTCCACAGAATCACCTCTCTTACCTATATGCCAATTGTGGCGGCTAGTGTCACCTCACACTCTGGTACTCTTCTCATCTCGACGCGGGCGACCTCTGCACGATCCTCTCAGCAGCCTTTAGACACCGATAACATAAGCAGTGTCGGCAAAGAGGAGGTGTAGAAAGATGATTGTAGATCACATACAGGTCTTCAAGAATACAGCGACCGAGCTCCCCATAATAAAGCAGACACCGAAACATCTCAATGGCTTAGCGTTCGGGTAGCTATCGGGCGTTATGATTTCGAGGCTGGCTTACTTCTTCATCAAGATGGAGCTAGCTGGGCGTGGTTGATGCATCGCATTATGAGGCCCATCGAAATGCGTAGACATCCATGTGCCGCTTGAAGGCCATGAATATCTCATTGTGGCCTCTACATGTCAGCTGGACATGAAGTCACCGCCTCACGATGCCGAAAAAGGACATTGCCTTTTGGATGGGTCCAATCCAGACCATTGTTAAACCTTCATCCTGGACAAGCTTGTGGTAGTTTCCAGAAGATGCCCATAAGTCGGCCCGTCATTTAGGCCAGGCTAGCACCTATAAAAAGTTAGTCATAAAATTACCGGTTGCATAACCAAAGGAGTCTTAAACGTGTCAAAATTCGATAAGTACAAAGGAATATCCTGCCTTCTATGCCTGCTATGACGATGAAGGCAATATCAGCCCAGAACGCACCCAAGCCCTAGCCAAGCATTACCTAGAAGTAGGGTCAAGGTCTCACGTTGGCGGTTCGTCTGCTGAGTGTATCTACCAAAATGTAGAAGAACGTAAACTAGTCTTAGAACATGTTATGAAGGCAGTTGGCGGCAAGATGACCATCATTGCCCACGTCGTCGAGCTGCCTCCACGCGCGATTCTGTTGAGTTAGCTAGCATGCGGAAAGCTCTAGGGGTAGATGCCTTAGCGCCCATCCCACCACCTGTACTTCCGCCTACCAGAACATTCTATTAAGGACTACTGGAATGCCAGCGATTGATGCAACGGAACTTGACTTCATCATTTATAACATCTCCACAGCTACTGTCAGGCTATGCCTTGACTCCCTAGCATGTTCAAGTCCATGTTGGAAAATCCCTAAAGTGATTGGGGTTAAGAACTCTTCAATGCCAGTCCAAGACTTAATCACTTGAAGTTGACAGGCAGGGTGACCGCGAAGTCGTTGTTTTCAACGGTCCAGATGAACAATTCATCGGTGGTCGTGTCATGCGGAGCTGACGGGGAATTGGGTACCTATAGGGGTAATGCCAGAACTCTTCTTAGCAGCCTAATGCAGCCCTTAGAAGCAGGCGATTTAGCCCTAGCCTTCACGATCCAAGGTCGCATTGATGAAATCATCTTCACCTAGTAAGTGGTGATTTAACCTTATGCCGTACAGAAAAGAAATCCTCAAGCGTGAAGGTCTCAACTGTGGTTCTGTTCGTCCCACCAGTAACAGGTGTTGGCCCAGAAGACCTAGCCGTTGCTGACAAGGCGCACGCTATGATCAGCCGCTCGGGCGGAATTCGTTAAATAAGCACTCACACTATGCAGACCTGACTACTAGGAGGCTAGTTCTAAGCTAGCTATCCTGGTAGCCAGATTTTGTTGTATCAGCAACCCAAAATCCCTATAATTTGGAGGCTTAACATGAGTAAACAAGCAAAAGATCTTTTTGATCGCCGGTCCTCGCTTCGCCATTCGTAAATTAGCGACGGGAGTCTTCTCAGTTGTTATTGACATGTCCTATTTTATCACCTCAAACGAGTGTTGCGGCTCAAGAAATCACTCAAACAAGCCCAACAGAGGCTATTAGTCAGCCTGAAAATGTAAACGTTTCCGAAAATGGTGATGTACTTTCTGAAACTAATAGACAAGATGTCAAATGCTACAGTCTGAAAGGGAAGAGGAAACTCAGTGATCAAGTACTACAGATACTCGGGCTAGGGTGAGACCAAGACGAACACATCAGATGAGATGAAATTGTTCGTGATGTGGGACTAGAGAATCGGGTTTAGAGCAAGACGATTTGGAGACAAATCAAGTGAAACAATCAACGAGTGGATTTATCCCAGCATCTTGAAACTCTACTTATTAATGCCACAATCCATAGGAATTTAAGCCAGTGAACAGGCTCCGCAGTTCTCACAATCTCTGTTTCTCTAGTAACAAGTATGCTAATGAGATATTTTACTAGCAGTTAATAAAGGAACGGTCTATGAGTCGAGGAGAGGACGACAAGGGGAACAATTCTATGGAAGTTTTAGTGATGTCTCCTCAAGGTGATCCCAGGTAAAATGGAATTCAGTGACCTTCACCGTGAAAGACCGGATCCTAGTCAGGCAAGAGGTCAAGTACGTCTTTATGTCAATGGCGTACTATCTCGAACGAGTCCGGTCTCAGGAATTTCAGGATATGCCTGATTTGACTGATGTTCAAATTGGGAAGACGCGTCGTGCTAAAGATCTTCGTTGGGGTAGTGATTTGAAAGTTCGTAATTTAACGATTTATAATCGAGTATTGACGCAAGATGAAGTGGCAGAACGCAGTCAATTAGTCAAAGATTACCATTAGAACCATGACTCCCAGGGGCGAATTTCGGGACAAACAGGATGTCTTCTCAAGTGGCAGAAATGGGCGACCAAACTCAGATGGGATTGCCACCTATCGAATCCCGGCCTTGCTTAAAACTGATAAGGGGACTTTAATTGCTGCAGCCGATGAGCGTCGTCTTCACGCTTCTGACTGGGGCGATATTGGGATGGTTGTTCGTCGTAGTGAAGACGGCGGTAAGACTTGGGGTGACCGCATTCATATTGCCAACTTGCGCGATAATCCCTAATCCAGAGCGCGCAGATCAAGCATCCCCAGTTACCATTGACCAAGTGCTAGTTCAAGACCCAACCACTAAACGCATTTTCTCTATTTACGATATGTTCCCAGAAGGCCGAGGTATCTTTGGTATGTCAGAACACAAGGAAACTATGTATCAGACCATTGACGGTAAGACTTATCAAGTTCTCTATCGAGAAGGAGAGCAAGGTCTCTACACTATTCGCGAGCAAGGGTATGTCTATGCACCTGATGGAACCAAGACAGACTATCGAGTAGTAGTAGTTCCGGTAAAACCAAAATATGAAGACAAAGGGGACATCTACCAAGGTGAGAATCTCTTAGGTAATGTCTACTTTACTAGCAACAAGACCTCACCTTTCCGAGTAGCCAAAGACAACTATCTCTGGTTATCATACAGTGATGATGATGGTAAGACCTGGTCAGCGCCACGTGATATTACGCCAATGGTTAAACCTGACTGGATGAAATTCTTGGGGGTAGGTCCAGGAACCGGGACTGTTTTGCGTACAGGACCACACGCAGGACGCTTATCAGTTCCAACCTATTCAACCAATTTTGCTTCTCATCTCAGAGGTTCACAATCATCCCGACTTATTTATTCTGATGACCATGGGAAAACCTGGCACATGGGAGAGGCGGTTAATGATGGACGCCAGGTTGACGGTAAGACCTTAGATTCAAGTACTATGGATAATTACTGGCATCAAAATACTGAAGCGTCTGCTGTTCAACTCGATAATGGTCAAGTTAAGCTCTTTATGCGTGGTCTTTCAGGAGATCTTCAAGTGAGCGACTAGTCATGATGGTGGCCGTACTTGGGACAGACAGTTACTCGTTAATGTGATGTACACGACTCATATGTCCAATTAGCAGCCATATCAACCCACTACCAAGGTCAAGAATATATCGTACTTACTAATGCTAATGGGCAAGGTAATTCTCGAACTGACGGAACTATTCGACTTGCCAGAGTAGAGACGGATGGTAGTCTGACCTGGCTTCATCATCGTCTGATTCAATCGGGGGCATATGCATATAATTCTGTACAAGAAATAGTTCCGGGTACCTATGGAATTCTCTATGAGCACAAAGAAGGGACTCAAAATGACTTTACCCTGTCTTACAAGACAGTGAATTGGGACTTCACTACTAAAGACCAATTCAATCCCGTCTTGTTAAAGCACTAAAGACAGAGAATTTCGATGGTAAAATTTTTGCGGTTAACTTCGATCATGAAGTCTTAGTTAATGATTCTCCTGTATTGACACTTTCAAATGGGAAGACGGCACACTTCTATACTCAGCTATCTAGCAAGACATTGCTTTTCACAACAGAGTGCGTGACGAAAGCGTAAGTGCTGACGTATTGACAGTCTGGACATATTGAAAGTTTGGTCATGGATCTACCTAAGTCTGAGGTAGAAGCAATGCCTGGATCCAGTTGAACCAACCAGCGTGCCACCGATCAGTTAGCACTAGCCAGTAACACAGATCCAGTGAGCGACCAGCAGTAACACCAGATCCAGTGGGCCAACCCCCAGATCCTAGTGGGACCAGCCACCCAGTGACACCAGATCCAGTTGAACCAACGTGCACCAGTCCAGATCCAGCAACGACCAGTGGCACCGGATCCAGTTGAACCAGCCAGCCGTGACACAGATCCAGTTAGCTACGCGGCCAGTGACACCCGGATCAGTTGGCCACCAACCCGGTGACACCGGATCAGTTGAGCCAACGTACTCAGTGACACCGATTCAGTTGAGCCAACGGATGCAGCCTCACCGGATCGGGTTGAGCCACCTACATCAGTTGGAACCAGACCTCAAAGGATACCAAAGGATACTGGATGTCAGTGTCTGACAATTCCACCATGAAGGATTAAGGTAAAGATGCAGTAGTGTGCATTTTCACAGGTGGGACGGTTAAGATATCAGGTTTACCTGAAAATGTCTTGGTTTATGAGATTCATTTCAAGACAAGGTAAGTAAGGTGTCCAAATTGAGCGACCAGCCCAGTATCGATTCAGTTAGTGGACGGTGCCAAGCTCTATCACTTAGATGACCAAGGAAAGGCGATAGAATCTGTAGACTTCCGTATGTCAGAAGATGGACGAAGGTCATCTTGACTGCGCCTCACTCCTTCACTCTATGCAGTTGAGGTTGGATCAAGTCAGCAAGCAGACCTAGTCGACAACTCAATCCAGCTAAAGTCAATTACACAAACACCAGCTACGTTTCGATAATTAGCTTCAGCCAAGCAGTCGAGCTTCGATCGAATATGGCATAAACAGGGCAATTGCCAGCTGCGGGGAAGAGCAACTTTCTTCTTTAGTGCTGCAAACACTCAGCCTCTTAATGTTTGTTTTAGGGCTTGGCAAGCTACAAGCCAAAAGAAACAGAATAATCTTGATAGCTCGGGGTAGGCTCGCCCCTTTGGAGCCTATACGATTAAAGACACGACCTTTTCGCTTGGTCGTGTCTTTTGAATTTCAGCGCCAAGCTGGGGGCTAAGATCACAATTTGATATAATAGGGTAAAAGGGGAGTGAGATGATGAAGTGGGAACAGTCGACAGACTATATGGCTATCAAGATCAGCACTATCGTAATCCGGCTAAACTAGATAATCCAGTAAAATTGAGGGATATGAATACCTCAGTGGCTCGCACCGTCAGGCTTTCGAAGTTGTGACTGCCTCGTCAGGCTTTTTCCAGATTGCCCAGGGGCGAGAAGCGCTCGATGAATCAAGCTCAAGTGGCTCGACCTCATTTTTGGGTTATTATTTTCCATGAAAATCGGCCGGCTAGTCCAGGCTTTGCCCTGAGACTAGTATCGATCAAGGGGTGCTCACCGTCTGCGTTTGGAGTTGCTCATTGAACGAAGTCGCTAAGAGGAGACGCTAGCCAACAGGCACGAATCTTAGAAGCGACTCACAAGAGGCTCATACTGGGTTCAGGATTCAGATAAGCAGACGCGACGGCTGACTACAAGTGAAGAGTCACCGGCAAGGCGGTAGTTTATGAGGCGGGGCAGGTACATGTAACTAGCCTTGCGTCAAGATATGGAGCCATTGGCGGACTATAGCGACCGGGTAGCTGGTTCAGGACTTAGATTAAGGCAGTAGCTGACTTTTGGCCTCTATCAAGTGACTCAAAGATGAGAAAGGAGACATGAAAAATGGATTATGAGCATATAAAGGACCTGACTACGACTACTACACGGTGCCGGCTTTGTGAGCGGGCTTGGAGCATCGTTTTCATTGGTAAGCTACGCGAATTTCAAAACCTGATTTTAAGGGAGGCATCCGTAGAAGTTGTCAATCGAACTTTTCTAAAAGCCGATATGCCTCTAGCAGAGGTGCACCAGGTTCACAGAGCTGACATCTGCCAAGTAAGGGCCGACCAATTGGGGACAGGATGGGGCTTACGCTCTCTCGGAGACTACGATGGTTTGGTAACAGAGGCAAGCGACTTTGGCCTTAACTGGTCAAGATTGCGGACTGTATTCCCATTATTCTTTTTGACCCGGTTAAAAAGGTGTTTGCCCTAGTTCATTCTGGCTGGCCTGGCACACTCCAATCGATTGGCCAAAAAGCCTTAGAAGTTATGATGAGCCAATATGATGTGACGCCATCTAATCTGCTGATTGCCCATCGGCCTGCCCTCTAGCATGGAAGATTTTCAAGTTCAGGAAGATGTCTATGGTCGCTTCCAACCCTTAGAAGCAAGTCATCCCCAGGCCTTCAAGCAGGAAGATGAGCATCACTGGCTCATAGACACCAAAGGAATTAATAAGGAGCGTTTCCTCGCTATGGGCGGTTCCTTTTGGAACAACAATATGACGTGGCAGTGTCGACCAAACAAGCTTTTCGAGCTGTCATTCTTATCGGCGCGATGGACGAGATGGCTATGGCCTGAATGTGCAGTTGTCGCCTATCTGAAATCCCTAGGAGGAGGAATAGTATGACCAAAGAAAAATTTAGAGATTCGCGATGCCATCATGCAAGCGCCAGAAAACCAGGTTTACAGCAAGGCGATTGTGCTACGGCGCCAAGCTGCTCGTCTAGTGATTGTGGGCCAAGCTCCCGCTTAGCTACTCAAGAAGCTGGACGCCTTTGGGATGACCAGTCAGGTGACCGCTTATGGGACATGGTTGAGGGATGGATCGCTCGACCTTTCTATGATTCGGACGCTTTGGCATTCTCCCATGGACTTTCTATATATCCAGGTAAAGGCAACCAGGGTGATTTGCCACGCGCAAGGATTTCGGCAGCTATGGCATCCGCAAATTCAGCTCAATTGCGGAGGTTAGATTGACTCTTAGTCGGCCGTATGCTTCTGATCATTATTGACGACAGAGCAAAAAGCAATCTGACAGAAAACAGTCGCCCATTATCAGGACCATTTGCCGATCTATTTTCCTTAGTTCACCCTCGCCACTCAACCAACGGTGGCTGAAACAGCATCCCTGGTTTGAGCAAGAAGTAATACCAGATTTACAAAAGTTGATTCACACAATCCTCAAGTAAAAAAGGACTGGAGATTCTCCAGTCCTTATTTTGGTAAAACTAATTCTTCTTCTTGGCTTGAGCTAGCGTTACTTGATTGACTAGTGTCAGTGCGACCACCGGTTGAACGCGTCGCCATGAATCTCGATAATGAGTCCGTGGGGCAAGCAGATGGAAACCTGACCTGGTCGGCCCACCCAACTGGTTTTAACCGCAATTTGATCAGGGCTGTTATCTTCGCGCACGCGAATTCGTTTGCCATCACGCTCAATAATGTTATACTGTCCCGGATGTGGGTGGTAGGTTTTCTCTTCATGAGGAGCGTCTTCCGAGAGGTCGAATCGGTCCACTTCCTTGCCGTCTATTTTGATGAGGGCATAGGTGGAGGAAGATGCGGAGTGGCTTTAGTGCTAGACGCTTCAGTAACTTGGCCGACTTCCTCCGAATTATTCAAGCCTTGGTAGTGGTAGAAGGTCAGGATATTGGGCAAGAAAGATAAGGCAATGACCCCAAAATGATCAGGTAATCAAAAGGTTTTAATAAGCTAAATAACCGTTTCATTGAGGAATCACCACTGTGTCTGAGCACAAAACTAGTACTATTGCATAAAAAGGGTAGAATAAGCTAGCAATTTGTATGTTTTTGGTAAGATACCATTATGCTAATAAAAGCGCTAGTCGCTTTATATGCAAAAGGAGTTTTCATACCATGTCATTAAAAGCAGAATTACGCGAAAAAGTGGGCTCTGGCTCAGCTAAAGTACGTGCAAAGCTGGGTTTAGTTCCAAGCAACTTTATACGGGAAAGGTTCAGAAGCTGTTTCTTTTTAACAGTTAACCGTCGTGAACTCGATGTTGTCTTGAAACTCAAGGTTTGAGCCAAGCTTTTGAATTAGAATTGACGGCAACAAAAGAAAAATGTTGTCGTTGAGCTGTTAACAAGTCGCTGTGCAGACGAAAATCTACAGCGTAGACTTCAAACTGCTATAATTTTAAATGATAAGTCCCGCTACGTCTCTTGGCAGCGGATTTTTGTGGACCCTCTACGAGGTGACCACTAAGAAGGAGATCTATGAAAAATCATATTGCTTTTCATATCAACCGCTAATGCCGGCAAACACGGGAAATATTTCAGAACTGCGTGCTACCAATACCTAGCTCCATCTAATCAAGCCCTTGGGTTTTTCGACCGATGATAAGATGCCTAAGCGTGCAGGTTAGATTACTGGGAGCATGTGGAAGTTCACTACCATGAAAGTCTTGAGGATTTCTTAGCTTATGTGGTGAGCGACCACTCTACTTGATTCTCAAGTTTGCGCCCCGCATTTATTGTCAGGCGGACCTAGCTCAAAATAGTCGTCTGGCGGCACCTTCCTTTCTTCGCAAGGAAAACAACCGGCTTGCCCGCTGACTTGATGGAGAACGCAAGGCGGATCGTGTGCGCATTCCGATGAATGACCAGATGTTCGAGTTTGAATTTGTCCAATACAGCCAATATCGTCATTTATGAAGCCCTGAGACAACAAAGCTTTTTGAGGGATTGATGTCACCCATCACTATCGTGACACGGACAAGGCTGAGATCTCAACTGGTAGACTTGCGCCAGTAGCGGATTCGATAGTATAGAAGCAGATAAAATGATGCGACGGTTTTTGACTAGTACAGGATAGGACGTCTTCAGAGGATGATGGGTCTGTGAATCATCACGGACTAGCCCTGGAATCCACCAGAACCCTGCACCCTATGAACGTGCAGTGCCGGATTGCCCCCGTTACAGGCCTTGATGCAGGAATAATGTCCTGAAATCGGGTGGCATCATGAAACCAAGAAGAGCCTCGTCCCAATAAGACGAGGGCTCTTTTTGTTAGTTTGGACCAAAAGGAGGAAATGAGACGTTAGATCGTAAATTATTGCGTGCAGAACAGTTTGAATGGGTGGTAGAGAAATTAGCCACTCGTGGTGTAGACCGAGGTATTAGAGAATTATCGCCGCCTCAGATAGCGAGCGCCGTGAACTTTTGATCGACGCTGAAGGCAACAATACCGCAACCACTGCGTCCGGAGAAATCGCCCAACTCAAACGCAACAAGGAAAATGCAGATGATAAGATTGCGAAATGAAAGAAATCGGTGACTCGCATTAAAGCGTGACGACGAGCGCTTTGGCTCAAATCGAAGCAGATCTAGAGGCCATCGAGCATCGTTTGCCCAACCTTCCGCAGCTGATGAGGTGCCAGTGACCGACGAAGAGGATAACGTGGAAGGCAACGTCGCTGCACGCCGCGCGACTTCACTTTCACGCCATACTTCTTTAATCACTGGGAGATCGCTGAGTACCGATATTAATCGACTTTGAAACGTGGGGCCAAGGTGTCTGGTAGTCGCTTTGTCTTCTACAAGGGCTTGAGCGTTTGGAGCGGGCTATCTATAACTTATGTTGGATACTCATACCCAACACACGCTATACCAAGAAATCATCCCGCCATACATGGTGAATGACCAATCTATGTTCGGGACAGGTCAATATCCAAAATTTCGTTGAAGACACCTCTTCCGGTTAATGACGAACGCGGTTTGACTCTCTGATTCCAACAGCAGAAGTCGCACTGACCAACTATTACGCTACACGAAATCTTACCACTTGAGAACCTAAGCCAATTAAATTCACTGCCTTGAGCCCATCATTTCCGTTCTGGAAGCGGGGAGGCAGGCGTGATACACGTGGTCTCATTCGTTTGCACCAATTCTAACAAGGTGGAAATGTATAAATATAAGTATCCAGATCATTCCTTCGAGGAATTAGAGACATGACCCAAAAATGCTGAAGGTATCTACAAGCTCTAGGGCTGCCATACCGTGTCATTACCTTTACGTACGCGGACATGATTCTCAGCAACCAAGACCTACGACTTAGAAGTTTCGATTTCGCAGGCCAAGATACTTATCGCGAAATTTCATCTTGCTCAAACTGTGGCGACTTCCCAAGCCTCGTCGTGCTAAGATTCAAGCCTGCACGTTGATGACAAGGTGGAATATTCACACCTTGAATGGCTCAGGTCTGGCGGTAGGGTCGACCTCGTACATCCCAGAAAACCACCAACAAGCGGACGGCTCTGTTAAGATTCCTGAAGCCTTGACCTTATACATGAACGGTAATACCGAAATTCCAGCTAAATAATAATAGTGAGAGGCTAAAACAAAAGTTTTCAGCCTCTTTTCTGATGATCAACAATCAAAAAGAGCCAGAGATTATCCTTTAAGCTCCTAATAGCTGGCGCTTATTTTAAGACACTTAATACCAATTTCTTGGCCACGGCTTACTTGATCGAAAGCAGAGTCTCGAAGCTTCTACCAAATCATTACCGATAGTGAAAATCACGATCATGTGCATGTCTGTGCCTTTCAGCTCGCTAATTGTCTCAAGTCAACGCTAGATACTAAGGTGTTAGCATCAACGTGTTGAGCGTCAGAAACCTGGTGTCGAATGGACACACCGCTAAGCTGCCACCGTACCAATCCCTCATGTGGAGCAACCTACGGCACAGACTCTGGAAGCCAACTGCGTGTTTAGTAGGGAAGACATTGACCACTCACCCGCAACAGGCGCAGAAATTTCACCATTAGAAGGGACGATTGCGAAGCCGTCACCCATCATTTTGCGCGAAGACGATGTCGTTTACTTCTTCGATGTTGATCAATTGGCCATCAGCGACAGCGTAGAGTGTTACTTCTTTTAGAAACGGGACGCTTTTCTCTTTTGAAAAATCCAAACTATGATCCTCATCTCCTAGGTGTTGAAATCATTTCTTGTCCTTATCATACCACATTCTTTGCGAGAAGTTCAATGCATTTAATGCCAAGATGGTGTATACTCGTGATAGCTTATAGAGAAAGGACCTAAAATATGAATGGAATTATAGGAATTAGTGAAGGTAATCATCCTTGGGATTGTTGAGGGGATTACCGAATGGCTACTGATTTCTTTCTTGACTGGCCATATGCGTTTAGTGGATGCTTTTATGCCACCACAATTAAACAAAGTTTCTTACCGATATGTTCCTTGTGGTCAATCAGTCGGGAGCTATCTTTGGCAGTAATGGTGGTCTCTTCCACAAACTAATCCGCTGTCGCCAAGCAAGTCAGCAGCAGAAAAGACACCTGGCTTTTATGGTCTGCGAAAGCCAGGCGACCATGCCAGACTTTTGTTCTGGCTCTCTAGATGACCGAATGGACCAATACTGCAAGCCATGGGTCTATGCGATTACTTTTTACCGTCTACGGTTTAGGGCCTTTATCTGCGTGAACTCCGCAAGCGTAAAGCTAAAGCAAGCCAGTGTATCAATAGTTTGTAGCCATTAGCTATAAAGATGCCGCACTCATGGGGCTATGGCAGTGCTTTGGCCTTGGTGCCAGGGACTTCCTCGTTCTGGAGCTACTATTATCGGGGCGCTCTAATGGGAACCAAACGCTACGTCAAAGGACTGACCCTCTCCTTCATGAGCATCCCAGTCATGTTTGGGGCAAGTTTCCTGCTAGTGGAAGTTTGCCTCACTATACAGTCAGCCGAAGGACTTATCTAATCTTGTGGGATGTTGATTGCCTTCGGGGTATCAGTCACTTAGTCATTAACTCCTTTGGGTTACATCAAGAAACACGACTTCAAAGGTTTCTCGGTTACTACCGCGTAGCCTTGGGGATCTTTAGTAGTACTGTGCTCACTTAGAGTATTTGTTATAGGTAACATGTCTGACCCATTGATGGGTTCCAGACATATTATCAAAGTTAGACAGGATAGATACAGACACATTCAGGCGCCTGTGGTCTCTGCCTCGATGAAGCTGACAAGTCCACTGCCAGCGCATCGCGACTGAAGACGGCGATATGGTCACTGTCTTGGTGTCAAGGACAAGTCTCGTCTTTGGCTTAGGACGAAGTCCGGAATCTGTCCGCTGGCAACTTCTTTGAATCTTTAAGAGGCTCGTTGAGGGTCGGCCAGAGAAAAGACGCAGATGACATCATGGAAGGACTGGAAGTATAGAGAAAACGACCGTCCTGCTGATGCGAATGGCAAGCACTAGCGGCAGATTCTATTCAGGATCCAGCAGGGCTTAAGCCTCATGGACCAAAGCTAAGCTGGGACCTCTTTGAATCAAGGGTTAGGTTAGGAGAAGCTATCGCAGCCTCAAGCCAATGACATATACCAGATTTTGACCTCGGATGACAGACTAGGTGACGAGGACCAGTTCCCAGGACAAGCTAAAGGTCTGAACTCAAGCTGAGAGCACCAGAGCTAGTTACGTCACAGACATAAATTTTGTCACTGCCCAAATCGCAGACATAGAGCAGGTCGCCCCCAGGATTTAAGCCCACAAAACGGATATGGGCACTGGTTTGATTAGGTGAACGCTAGATCCCACATGTTCGTGGCGTCTCGAAAGCACTTCTAAGACAGCCTGGTCATAATGGTAGCTATCAACGAGCCTTCATGTAATCTAGCAACATAGACGGTCTGACTAGTCTCATGGACTGCTAGCTGGCAGCCCAGGATTTTTGGTATTGAGTAGGCGACTGACCTCCTGCCAGTCCTCACCCTCGTGTCTCCAGGCTACCAAGCCACTTTCTTCCCGGACCGCGTGAAGGGCGAAAAGGGTGCCACTTTCCTGGCATCAGGGCAGAAAAGCAGGCTGATTGAGTTTAGCAATCGCTGTGGCTCGCCGGTAAAATGGCCAGTAACAGGTCAAAAGCTTCAAGCTTGAAATTCCTCGGTTGCGCCCCCTTAGTGTAGCCACTCAGTATAGGTTTCCGTCATAAAACTCAGGTCCTTTCTGCAACGATTTGAGTTTATAGCCTTGGCCGTGTATAAATTCCAAGACAAGGCACCCATCCTTATGGTAGAATAAGATGACAGAAATTTTCGAGGAGGAGTTCGCGTATGGTTAACACACACCAAAACGCCAGTCGTCTGGTTTACCCGTCAATTCCTAAACTAGCCAGATTGGCAGTCAGTCTTCTGATTTTGCTCTTGCTTTATTAATTATTTGGGCCCTTACCAGAATCACACACGTTTTCGCGCCAATCGGTGGTCATTGCTGGCGTAGATTTCAATCATTACCTCAGGTGTCTCTATTATCTGCTTTATCCACTAGTAGATCGATTGCAAGCGCGGGGAATGAATCGCCAGTGGGCACATTTGGGCATTTCTTATTGGCTTAATTCTATTGTCAGCTTTGCGAATCTGCTCCCTTTATTCCGGACCCTACAGACTCAGACCCTGGAGCTTTGCTGCGAGTCTGCCCAGTACTATGATGAAATCTACCATATGTTGTATCAGTCACCTTTTCTGACTGAGAATGGGCAGTCACCCAACGTCTCAGGCAGTCCTTCCTAGATGGTTTTGATCGGCAGCATGGCGGAGCAGCTGAGTCGTTTTCGCTTCTTCGACCTTCGGTAGTTTAGATCCGTGGTAGCAGTGACCTCCGTCATTATGCTCTTTGACCGTGCCAATTATCTCTATTATCTCTTGGCAGATGGTCAGCATTTGGGCGATTATATTCTGAAACTCTGTGCCGACTAAGCACCGTGCTATGGCATCCTGCGCATGATGTATCAAGGACATTACCAAGGCCCAATATATTCGCATAACTATTGTGGCAATCTGCGTGGCCATCATGTTCTCTATCGGCTACAGTATCGTCGGGCCAGACTGTGCGCACGCTCTTTGTCGTGCGGTTTCCTCAATATTATTCCCTTCCTAGATCCTCTATCGCAGTGATTCTCGGCCTTTAATCATTGCCTTCGATTACCAGTCCTGTGATGGTCCTGAGTGGCACATTGCCGCGATGGTCGAGCAAACCATCGAAGGACGTTTTATTGCCCCACAAGTTTTGGGTAATAACCTCAAGATTCATCCGGTGACCATTCTGATTGTGCTGTCATTTCGCTGGGTAAGGCCTTCTGTTTGAAGCTCGCTCGGTCCTTAGGGTGCCAGGTTACGCTGTTGTCAAGGTAATTGTGGGTGAGTTTTATGAATTATATCGAGAGGTGCTCCTGGGGCATATGGTCCCAAAGAAGCTATCCAAGCTCCATCAGACCAAACTCAGCTCAGAACCCCGCTAGCAATGAGAAAGAAAGCAGTGATAGATGTCAGGAAAACAAGTATTCAAACGTGTGACCTCTTGGGTCTAGCTCCTAAAGTGACCGCTTTGGAGCCAAGCGCGCACTCTTTTAGTCAGTGCTCAGACTGAGTCGTCTTCCAGTGCGCGAGCCAAGATGGTAAGATCAGCCGAGTCTCAGCTCTCTCCTACCAAGAGAGGCGGAGATACCGTTAGTCGTGAGGCTTCATAATCACTAGAAGAATCTGCTCACACAAATAGTCAGGTAAAATTAATCCTCAAGCCTTTTCTACCAAACAGATGATGATTTTAAGTCGAGACCAACAGAACTTTTCAAGTCGTGACAGTGATGGAGGCCGCAGACCTCTACACGGGTCATAGCGTTTAGCAAAGAGCTAGAGAATGAGTTCAACTGAAGAAGGTGGCGATTAGTGGTCATGCGCGTCTCTACTCACCAAGACCAAAGAAACCGTGCATTATCCGATTGAGGAGCTTGGTTATCTTATAACGAGGCCAGTTTAGAAGCATCGCCAAGTTATCAACTCTACCCTGCAGAGGATGGCAACTCTAGCCCAAACCTTCCATCTGACAACAGGGACCATTGATGCCGGTCAAACCGTGTCTGGCTACATAGTCTTCGGTTTAAGCGCTGAAATCTCGTCAAACGGGTTCAGGAAGATGGCTACTTATATCAAGGTAGTTTCTCCCAAGCGAAGCGAATCAGATATTGCTCGGGATTAGTGTTAATAGTTTAGGTGACGAGCAACCGTTTCATCTACCGGCTACAAGGATGAAGCGGCTAACGCTCAAAGAATCTGCCACATCATGTACCAGACCGTCGACTCATCAGAATACTGACTAAGAAGGCCTTTGGCTGACGATAAGTTTCCAAGCTTAAGGAAAGTGATGAAGGTATCGATGACGATTACGCGTTTGGAAGTCAGTGATTTTCACAAATAGCCACATAACGAAGAATCCTTCAGCAACTTTAACATGGATGCCGTGATTGTCCGGTCGAATATGATGTGGATCAACAAGTCACAGAAGACACTCTTTATGCCAGATGGCGGTACAGTCTTAACCATTAATGGAGATCCGATTAATAGTGACCAGGTCTCCAACCAACCAGGTTTACGGTAAGGAATTGGCGCCGCGTCAAACATTACTGTAATCAAGACTTCTCGCCTTGGACAAGAGGCTCGCTACCAGGAACATCTGGCAAGGTCATGACTGAGTGCCTCAACCATTTCCGTTCCTGAAAAGAAATCCGTAGTGATCTCTGCCAGCTCAGCCAAGAGGCAAGAAGGTCAGCTGATCCAGGAAACTCAAGGACGCTCAAGTGCAAGTGCAGACTAGCCAACCCAGCACGCCTGAAGTGACCACCTTATAGTGTGTGACCTTCAATTTGCGCCTAAGTTGATTCAGACGCTTAGCGAAGACCTGAAAGCTTCAACTCAGCATTGCAGCACACACACAGTCAAAACCCATAGCAGATGGCTGGGACCCCAGGTCTCAGCCTTCCTTTTCTTATGGTTAGGATGGGTGGCTCGTTCTGTGTTTTGCGTCAACCTCATACGCTGTCGATCGCTGACATTAAGGAAATTGCTATACTTCATAATCATAGCTATTATTTCTAGGGACCACTAGCAAATAAAGGAGATTTTTACTAATGTTCAATGATTTTAAAGATGTCTGCGTGTCTTTAACCTGCATGGCCTCAGGGCTTGGCAAGCTTAACTCGTCTGCTCCTTTATTTGTCCTTCCCTTGTAGCTTTCCAGCACCTATCACCATGCAGACTTTTGCCCTCTGCTTGATTGGTTTGGTCTATAAACTCAAAGCAAGCCTTGGCGATTATCTTACTCTACCTATTGCTAGCTGTGGCTTTACCGGTATTTGCGGTGGTCGCGGTCGATTTGGCTTCTCTTTGTAGGCCAGAGAGTGAGGTCACCTCTCTCCTTCCCACGCCTATACCTTGCTGCTCATCTTCAAGCGCGTTAGCCAAGCTCATGTCTCTCACGCTTTTGCAGGAATCCTCACATCATCACCGTTCCACCTGTAACGTCATGTGATTTGCTTCTGTGCACCCGCGCATAAGGGATTTAACTAAAGCAGTGACGACTGCCTTGATCTTTCTGTACCAGGTGACATCCTCAAAGCAGTTGTATCAGGCTTCTTTAGCAGACCGCCTGCAGGTGGTAACCCGGCCATTTTAACTAAAGCTCTTCTCAAGCTCGGGAAACAAGTGATTGAACTTGGTTCCCGCGCTGGTTATAATATGAGAATGTGAGTAGGAAGGAAGCTCTATACATCACTAATTCTAGAAGCTGGCCCAAGCCATGGCAGCTGGGACCAGGCCCGCGTCCAGTGCCTTTTCGTAAAGACCTCGTTAGCCTGGTACGATAAAATAAACGTGATTTGCCCCTGGCGTAAGAGCCAGATCTCATGCCATCTGGGTCAGCGAGATAGTTGCAACAAACCCAGGTGGCTACTGTTATCTCTATTACCAACGTATGGCGGCTCGCCCATTGTGGCCGACTTGGCTCAAGCGCCAGGAAGAAACCCTGCTCAATCTCTGGCAGGCTAGTTATTATAGCCGAGTCCGCAATATGCAGGTGGCTGCCCAAGTCATGGTTGACTCTGGCGGGTCAGATGCTCGACCAAGTTGACATCCTCTAAGTCTCAAAGGGATTGCCCCTACGGCACTGCCATCGCTTCCATGGCCTGGTCGGGTGGCGCTGGCCCTGATGGAAACCTCTTCCGATTGTAGCCCGTCTCTTCGGCTCGCTCTGCCCTGCCGGGCATGCGGAAATTTCGGATATTTTGATTGACCCAGACCGCCGGGAGATTTAACCAGCGCCATGATGGACGGTGCCTGTGTCATGACGCCAAGTAATCCGCGGTCAGACAATCATCCTTGGCGGCTTATGATGCTTCCCATCAAGTCGGAGATTCTGACCAATATCCGGTCAAAGAGCAAAAGTCAAACAAACCCGGTATGAGTCGAAATCGCCATTTTACTTGTGGATAACTGTAGGCTGGTTTGGCTTGCCATGGGGAGGTTGAGTTTGACGGGACTTTTGCACTAACGTTGGAAACAAAGCATGGTCTATGAAGAAGTGATGAC